>Ga0194134_10000018_pt1 | contig 254061 bp, 155 predicted proteins | sample TA2KigOff0mmetaG_FD_148602 | JGI IMG/M metagenome (GOLD analysis project Ga0194134, IMG submission 148602) | Freshwater microbial communities from Lake Tanganyika, Tanzania - TA2015056 Kigoma Offshore 0m | ecosystem: Environmental > Aquatic > Freshwater > Lake | place: Tanzania: Lake...
TCGTGGCGGCGGATATCGCGATGGCGCCGGTGCCCCCCGTGGATCTCAAGGGAATCGGCCCGACGCCCGTCTGGAGCGTGTTGGGTAAGAATGCGCGCAAGCCTTCATCGTGACGGGGTCTCAGTGGAGCCGAGTGCCGTCAGGCACCGGGTCCCGCCCGCCAACACGCCTGGAGCCGAGTGCCGTCATGCACCGGGTCCCGCCCGCCAACACGCCTGGAGCCGAGTGCCGTCAGGCACCGGGTCCCGCCGATACCCCCTCACACCAATGCAAGAAACAATCGATAGAAAATGGAGTAAAAATCTAATGCGGTAAAGTCCTCGCGAGACGAAAACCGACGAGGTAGTCGTTACGGTCCGCCGGCACATCGATGATGCGGATGGCGGAGCGGAGGTCCGTCGGTTGAATGTAGAACGAACCGCCACGCAACACGCGCCGTGATGCACTGTCAATCATAAGCGGACCCTCCTTGTCTGCGGATTCGGCGCCTTCGGGATAATCGCCATAGGCCTCCATGCACCATGAGTAACAATTGCCCAAGGAATCAAACAACCCCAGTTCGTTCGGCTTCAGCAAACCCACTGGATGTGGCTTTTCCCTTGAGTTTTTTTGGTACCAGCCATACTCAACCAGCAACGCGTCGCTTTCGCCAAAGCACCGGCTTGTCCGCGACCCGGCGCGCGTCGCGTACTCATACTCCGCCTCGGTCGGCAACCGGTACCCCGTCAGCTTGAGGTAATCCTTCCTCAGACGGATGTCTCCATCCTTGGGTCCGGATATCTCGAAGCACCACTGCTCCTCCGGTATTCCCTCTTCCTTGCTGAGCCGGTTGCAAAACCGCGCCGCCATGTACCAATTGATGGCCACCACCGGCAGGTCGGGGTCGTAGGTGTAATTCTCTCCAATCTCGTAACGGTCCCCGGTCAGTTGGCGGTACTGGGCCAGCGTCACCGACTTGGCGGCGATGGCGAACGACCGGCCGATGATTCGCCCATGCTCGGTTTCATTCGTGAACCTACCCGCCTCCGTTTCCGGGGAGCCCATGCGGAACCGCGCCGGCCCGGGGATGGCCGTGAACTCCATCCCGCGCGTGTTGACGAACCACGCGGGGGATATGCCAATAGCCATAGCCCCCCCGTTCGCCTTGTTCGCGGGAAAGAAGAACCCGGGCGCCGACGCCTTCAGGCTCGCCCGGGTCCACCCGTCGTTGGTGGCCTTCAGCCAAGCCCCTTGTCCCCAGCGCCTGAGCAGCCATTCCGCGGCGGCGTGAAGACCGGGGTCGGCGTCCTCATGGGCTTTTCGCACCATGGGCAGCAGCGCCTCCCGCGCGGCCTGTGGCCATGCCGCCTCGTCGAACTGCCCCAGCGCCAACAGCAGCGCCCGCCGCGCCGACAGGTCGGGTTCCTCGCCAAGCCTTTGGGAGACCACGCGGGCGTCGGCGCCCAGCGGAAACAGCCCGTGAACCAGATAACTGCGCACCCGGGGGTCGGGCGAATGCCGCAGCAGTGGCCAGACCTTGTCGGGCTGGCCCAGCCTCAAGAGCGCCACCGCCGCGTTGGCCTGCCTGGTCGCCAGTGTCTCGCGCCGGGGTTCCGCCAGCGGCAGGTTGGCCGGCAACGATTCCTCCAGCACCCGGGCCAAAAGCTCGCTGGCCCGTTCAGGGTGCGCGGCCAGGGGCGGGTACAAGGCGGCAAACTGGCGACTATCCGCGCCTGCCAGCAGGTCGGCAAGCCTCGAGGGGTTGTCGGCCATCCAATCGGCCAGCAGGTTGGTGGCCAGCGACCGTTCGGCGGCGCGGTCGGGGTTGGCATCGGCAAACACCCGCTCCAGCGGCGCGAACAACGCCTCGCTCGCGGGCCTGAGAAGTTCGCTCCAGGCGCCCAGATAAACCGGGTTCTCGCGCACGAGGTCGAGGGCCACGGCAGGGGCCACGGCGGGCCAGCCTTGGCCCTGCGGATCGAACCGGGCCAACGCCGCCGCGGCGCGCAACCGCCCCGGGCCGGCGCGGCCGTCGCCCGCCAACTCCCACCAGCGCTTGAGAAGGTTTGGGGCCTTGGGCTCTAGCGAATCGAGCAACGCGGCCACTTCCCCGGGTTCAGCCCGTGTCAGGTGCTCCGAAACAATCTCGCCGGCCTCGTCATCTTCCGCCGCCAGGGCCATCGCCGCGTGCAGGCGGGCCCGGGGTTGGTCGCCCGCGAGCATGGCCTTGAGCAGCGGCTTGGCCCACCAGCGGTAGGCCCCGATCGCCCGTGCCTCCGCCGGCACCTCGGCGGTGCTGGCGACGGCCAACCGGTCGGCTGATGAGCGCGCCTGGAACTGGCCATGCGCGTACCAGGCACCCGCCACCAAGAGGGTCATGGCCGCCGTCAGGGCCATCCCGCGCGAAAGGTGCGTCGCGAGCGCCGCGGCCATCATCCTTCGCTCGGGCGGCGACCAGTCGCGCCGCGGCACATGCCTGAGGATGCCAAGCCACTGGAACAGGTAGGGCAATTGCCGCGCCGACGGATTCGCGGCCCAGGCCGAGGCGCGTTCGGCCAGCACGAGTTCGGCCCGGCCGCGGGAAGTCTCACGCTGCTTGCGCGCCAGCCATTCCCTGAGAGCTGGCACCAGGTAGTCGTGCGTGAGGATATAGTTCCGGGCCGTGATTTCCCCTTCCAGCGAACCGGCGCCTTCCGGGTCGGTGGGGGTGATCAGCCTGAGCTGGCCATCGAGCAGCGCGATGAGGTCTTCAAACTCCCGAGGCCGGGCGGCGAGTCCCGAGATCCTCAACAACTCGTCGCGCGCGCGCATGTGGCCCTTGATGTCGCAGCCGGGAGGGGGCAGCAGGGCGCGCAGGACGGCGCGGGCGGGCCTTTGGCGGGCGCGTTGCCCCGCGGGGGCCCCCGGGGCGCTGAATGTCTCCTCCAAGAACGCCACGCCAATTCCCTCGACGCCGCCCAGCGCCAGAAGCGTGGCCGGCACCCAGGGCCTGGCCTTGACCATTTCGGCAAGCAGGGCGATCTGCACCGACACGACCTTCCCGTCGCGCGCCAGACCCTCAATCGCCTGGGCGATGAACAGCTCATTTTCCCCGGCCTCAGCCCGCGACGGCGCGTCGGTGGTTTCGGCGAAGGCCACCTCGAAGCCGCAGTGCCACGCGACGATGGGTTCCACCTGGGAAAGGGAACTTTTCACATCGGCCACGGTGACGGTTTCCCCATGCCCGTGCGTGCCGAGGTTGCCAAGCTTGCGGACCGCCGCCGCGTAAGCCTCAAGCCGCTTCGGGAAATGCCCGTCCTTGACGATCCGGTCGATCAGGTTGTCGAGCGGGTTGGTGCCCGCCGGCTTTCCCACCTTGGCCTCGTACACCGCGCGCACCACCCATTCCAGCACCTTGCGGATGCGGGTGAGCGCCATTTCGGCGTCCCGTTCGGCGATGTCGATGGCGCGGCGCACGCCGTCGCGGGCCTCGGAGGCGCCCTGGGGCCATGCCTCGGCCCGAGCCAGCGCCGCGCGCAGTTCCGGGTCGCCCGACCCGACCCGCTCATCGGGCAACGCGCCATGGGCCCGCCCGTACGCCGCCAACACCTTGCGGGCGTGCGGCATGTCGAACAGGTCCACAAGCCGGGCGTTCACTCCCTCGCGCAACGGGATTTCCAGGTCGGACAGGAAGCGGCTCACCGCCAGCCAGAAGTCGTCGCGCACCATCACCACGGCACGCAAGCGGTCGCCGTCGCACTGCCTGAGCGCCCTCACCAGTTCGGTTTCGGTTTCGGCGCCCTTGGCATGAAGCCACTGCTCGAACTGGTCGATCACGATCACCAAGGCGCGCGCGCCCGCCGGCAGAGCCCCCAGCCGGGCGGCCTTGAGCGCCCCGGCGAGGCCGCAGTCCGGCGGCAGGCCCGGCACCAGGCGCCTCAACCCCGCAAGCAGGCGCGCCTCGGTGTCGGTGCCCGTCGCCTCGAGGTAAAGCGGCCGCACCGAAGGCGCCAGCCTCGGCAGCAACCCCGCCTTCACCAGGGAAGACTTCCCGCAACCCGACGGCCCGTAGATGAGGCCCACGCGCAACGGTTCGGCCGCGTTCTCCTCCTCGAGCCGTCTCTTCCAAAAACGGACGGTATCGGGCAGGCCGTCGCGGTCGCGCGGGCCGGGCAACAATTCAAGGAAAAAATCCTTGTCCGACTCGTCGAACGACCGCAACCCCTTGGGCACGATCTTGAGCGGCCCGGAAACCGGCGGCGTGTCCGGCCTCGGAGTGGCCGGCGGCGTGGGCGCCGAACCGCCTCCGCGCGTTTCCGCGCCGGCCAATGCGGGAGTGGGCGGCCGTTCGGCCAACAGCGATTCGAGTTCATCAGCAAGGTCGCCCGCCGTGCCGTGGCGCTCGGTGGCGCGCTTGGAAAGCGCCTTGAGGCAAACGCGCTCCAGCTCGCGGGGAATTTCAGGCCGCGTTTGGCGCGGTGGCTTCACCTCCAGCGTGATGATCTCGTCGAGCAAATCGGCGCTGGTTGAGGCCCGGAACGGCCGCTTGCCCGTCAGCATCTCGTGCATGACCACGCCGAGGCTGAAAATGTCGGACCGGCCATCCACGCGGTGCCCCTCGCCGCGCGCCTGCTCGGGACTCATGTACTGGGGCGTGCCGGCGTGCCTGGGTCCGGTGCCGAACTCCTGTTCCCGCAGCGCCAGGCCGAAGTCGCCCACATGCGCGCGGCCGGCGGCATCAAGAAAAATGTTCGCCGGCTTGATGTCCCGGTGCACCAGGCCCGACTGGTGGGCATGATCGAGGGCCCGGGCGACATCGGCGGCAATGCGGATGGCATCGGGCACCGACAGCGGGCCTTTGTCCAACCTGCCGGCCAGGTCGCCACCCTCGATGAACTGCGTGACCACGAAAAACGGGAATCCGTCGGCGGAGCCGACATCGAACACCGGCACGATGCCCGGGTGCCTGAGGGACGCCGCCGCGCGCGCCTCGGCGAGGTAAGGCTCGGCATCCGCGGCCGAGGAAACCAGGTGGCGGTGCGGCACCTTGATCGCCACCGCCCGGCCGAGCATGGTGTCCAAGGACAGGTAAACGCGGCCGAACCCGCCCTTGCCCAAGACCCGGTCGACGCGGTACCTGCCAATGGTTTCGGGCACCGGCCCGGAATCTGCCACGGCGACGGGGGCGCCCGAGTCGCTCGTGACGGCGCTTGACGAATCCTGGGGCATGGCCATGCCTCCGGCAGGACGGACCGGAACAAGTTTCAATCATTTCATGACAGCGCCCAAGCCGCAAGGGGCGCCAGAAACCGGTGGGAGCGCCGATTCGCAAGGGATGGGAGCCGGGTGCCGACAGGCACCGGGCCAGGCGTGAAAAACAAAATGACCTCGCTGGGATTCGAACCCAGGACCCACGCATTAAAAGTGCGTTGCTCTACCGACTGAGCTACGAGGTCGGTGTCAAAACTATTCTAGTGCACTCCCTGCGCCGCGAGCCAACGCTCGGCGTCCAAGGCCGCCATGCAGCCGCTTCCAGCCGCGGTGACGGCCTGGCGGTAGTGGCTGTCGGCCACATCGCCCGCCGCGAAAATGCCCTCCACCGTGGTGTCGCTGCGGTGGGCCTTCGGCCAAACGATGTAGCCCTTGGAATCCAGTTCCAGCACGCCCTTGAGAAAATCGGTGTTGGGAGTGTGCCCGATTGCCACGAACAGGCCCACGATGTCGAGGCTTTTCCCCTCTCCACCCACCGTGGAGGCCAACCTGATGCCCGTCACGCCGTCGGTGTCGTTGCCCAGCACCTCGGAGACGGCGCTGTTCCACACCGGCACGATGCGCGGGTTTTCCAGCGCGCGCTTTTCCATGATCTTGCTGGCGCGAAGCTTGTCGCGGCGGTGGATCAGGTACACGGTGCTGGCGAACTTGGTGAGGTAGCTCGCCTCCTCCACCGCTGAATCACCGCCACCCACCACGGCCAAAGGCTTGCCCCGGAACCTCGGCAGGGCGCCGTCACACACGGCGCAGGCCGAAACTCCATGGTTCTTGAACCGTTCCTCGGAAGGAAGGCCCAGCCAGTTGGCCCGGGCCCCGGTCGCCACGATCACGGCGTGCGTCGAGATGGCCCCGTTCTCGATGGTGTTCATCGTGAAGGGTCGCTTGGAGAAATCGACCGACACCACATCATCGGTGATGATGCGGGCGCCGAAGTTGATGGCCTGTTGCCGCATCAACTCCATCAGTTCGGGGCCCGTGAGGCCGTGGGCGGGTTGGGGGCCGTTGTCGAGAATCCAGTAGGGCCTGCGGTCTTCCGCGAGGGCCGAGCCCAGGTAATCGCGCAGGTGACCGGCTGGAAAACCGGGAAAGTTCTCAATTTCAGTGGTCAGGTTGAGCTGGCCCAGGGGGAGGGTTCCCTTGAGGCGGTTCTCCTCGGTGACGGCACCCTCGATGACGAGCGGCTTGAGGCTGGCCCGGGCGGCGTAGATGGCGGCGGTCCAGCCCGCGGGTCCGGAACCGATGATGACGACCGTTTCGCTCATGGCGCCCCTGTCCGAGTCCGCTTGCATCTGTGAAGATACAATCTTAACGCGGCGCGCCGGGGGGTCAATCGGCCCGGCGCCGGGGGACTTGCCATTGGCGATGCACAGGCTGACCGACTTGCGCGAAATCCTGCGGTATGTGCCGAGGTTCCGCGACCGCCTGTTCGTGATCGCCATCGACGGCGCCGTCGTCGAGGACGAGAACTTCCGCAATGTGCTTCTCGACCTGGCGCTGCTCAAGAGCCTGAGGATCGGCGTGGTTTTGGTGCATGGGGCTCTGCACCAGATCCTCAAGCTCGCCGACCTCACGAAGCAACAGCCCAGCAACCTGGACGGGTCGGGCATCACCGACGACGCCACGCTGCAACTGGCGCTGTTCGCCAGCAGCCGGGTGGCCTACGAATTGGTGGAGGGACTCGACGCGGCCGACCTGCACGGGGTGTCGGGCAGCTTCCTCGTGGCCCATCCCGCGGGCATATTGGGCGGGATCGACCACCAGTGGACCGGGAAGATCGAACGAGTGCAGACCGGCCTGATCCAGTCGCTGGTCGCCCAGGACATGGTGCCCGTGGTGTCGCCCGTCGGCGCCGATGGCGAGGGCAGGACCTACCGGCTGAACTCCGACCATGTGGCGGTGGAGGTGGCCGCCGCCCTCAAGGCGGCCAAGCTCATTTTCCTGAGCACGCTGCCGGGCGTGACGCTCACGAACCTGGCCTCGGAAAAAGCCTCTGGCGCGGTGAAGACGGCGATCGACCGGCAGCGCGAACCGTCGGTGGAGGGGTTGCTGAGGTCGTTGTCGCTGGAGGAGGCCGAGGCGGTGCTGGCGGGCCACCGCGCCGACATCGCTCCCGAATTGGCATCGAAGCTCGAGCAGGCGGTGCGGGGGGTGAAGCTCGGCGTGCCGCGGGTTCACCTGATCGACGGCAGGGTGAGCGAGGGCCTGTTGGCCGAGGTTTTCTCGAACCTGGGCGTGGGCACCATGGTTCATGCCAACGAATACCAGGCGATCCGCAAGGCCGCCAAGAAGGATGGGCGGGCGATCCTGAGCCTCATCGCGCAGGGAGTGGCCAACGACGAGTTGGTGCGCCGCAGCAGGGCCGAGATCGAGCGCACGGCGGAGGATTTCTTCGTGTTCGAGGTCGACAAGCTGCCGGTGGCCTGCGCGGCGGTGCACCTTCACCCCTCGGAAGGCAAAGCCGAGCTGGCGTGCGTGTGCGTCGATCCCCGGTTTGAAAACCGCGGCATCGGCCGCAAGATGATCGAATACGGCGAGTCGCTGGCCAGGCAGGCGGGAATGAGGGAGATGTTCCTGCTGTCGACCCAGGCGTTCAATTACTTCCAGCAGAAGGGCGGCTTCATACAAGGGTCGCCCGCCGACCTTCCGGTTTCGAGGCGTGAGAAGTACGACAAGAGCGGCCGGCGTTCGCTGGTGTTGGTGAAGCGGCTTGACGACGGTATCGGAAGCAACCATGGGGCCCGGTGATGGAATGGCAGACATGCAGGTCTTAGAAGCCTGTCTCCGTAAGGAGGTGCGGGTTCGAGTCCCGCCCGGGCCACTCGTTCGTGATGGGATGCGAAACTGATGGCGCACCTGCACCTCGACCTCTTCAGCGGCATCGCCGGCGACATGCTGCTCTCGGCGCTCACCGACGCCGGTGCCCCCCTCGATCCGCTGCGGGAGGCGCTGGCGCGCCTCGACCTTCCGGTGTCGGTGGATGTCGAGGAAGTGTCCCACTGCGGCATCAGGGCGCTGCACCTCGTGGTGGAGGCGCCGGAGGAGCAGCCGGCGCGCAACCTGCCGGAGATCACGGCACTCCTCGACCGGTCGGGCATTCCAACCCGGGCACGCGACCGGGCGATCGCCGCCTTCAGGGAACTGGCGGTGGCCGAGGCTGAAATTCATGGAACCACGGTCGACAAGGTTCATTTCCACGAGGTCGGGGCGCTGGACAGCATCACCGACCTCATGGGGTGCGCCCTGGCGCTTGAGCTTCTCGGGGTGGACACGATCAGCAGCCGGTCGGTACCGCTGGGCAGCGGCATGGTGACCTGCGAGCACGGCAGGATGCCGATTCCGGCGCCGGCGACGGCCCTATTGGCCCGGGGCATGCCGGTGGCCAACCCGCCCGTCCCGGGTGAACTCACCACCCCCACCGGCGCGACGATGCTCAAGGCGTGGGTCTCGGAGTGGCGCGACCAGCCACCCGGTTACGACACGGTCGGCACGGGCGCGGGAACCCGCCGCTACATCGACCACCCCAACCTCCTGCGCGTGTTCCTGGACAGCCATGGCTCCCATCCGTGGAAATCGGAACGGATCTCGAAGCTGGAAACCTGGGTCGACGATGTGCCGGGCGATGTCGTCGCCCACTTGCTGTCCTTGGCCCTGTCGGAGGGCGCGCTGGATGCCGCCGCCGTGCCCGCGGCGATGAAGAAGGGCCGTTCGGGGCACGCGATCACCATCCTGGCCCGGCCGGCCGACGCGGAAAGGCTCGCGCGGCTCATGTTCCGCGAGACCGGAACCCTTGGCATCAGGCACGGCGTCATCGAGCGCTGGATTCTGCCCAGGCGGCAGGGAACCGTGGAAACCCCGTGGGGAACCGTCCGCGTGAAGTGGGCCATGGTGGCCCCCCGGGATGAGCGCCCCGATCCCGAACACGACGACTGCGCCGAACTGGCTCGGCGGCATTCCGTTCCCCTCTCGACGATCAGGAACGCGGCGATCGAAGCCGCCAGGCAGGACTGACATCCCATGAAAACCGCACGAGAAATCCGCCGCGAATTCATCGACTTCTTCGTGGAAAGGCATGGACACACCTTCGTGCCCTCAAGCCCCGTGGTGCCGCTTGAGGACCCCACCCTCATGTTCGCCAACGCCGGCATGAACCAGTTCAAGGATGTCTTCCTCGGCACCGGCAACCGCTCCTTCAGGCGGGCCGCCAACACCCAGAAATGCATCCGCGCCGGAGGCAAGCACAACGACCTCGACGATGTCGGCAAGGACACCTACCACCACACATTCTTCGAGATGCTCGGCAACTGGTCGTTCGGCGACTATTTCAAGAAGGAGGCGATCGAGTGGGCCTGGCAACTTCTCACCGGCGTATGGGGGCTTGATCCTCGCCGCCTCCATGCCACCGTGTTCGAGGGCGATCCCGAACAAGGTGTCCCTCGCGACGAGGAGGCCGCCTCCCTGTGGGCCGACCTCACCACCATTCCCAAGGGCCACATCCACCTGGGCAACCGCAAGGACAACTTCTGGGAAATGGGCGACACCGGGCCCTGCGGCCCATGCACCGAGATCCACATCGACCTGACGGAAGACCTTTCCGGCGGACCGCTTGTCAACAAGGGCACGCCCCGGTGCATCGAAATTTGGAACCTGGTCTTCATCCAGTTCAACCGGGGCGCCGACGGCAAGCTGACGCCGTTGCCGGCCCGGCATGTCGACACCGGCATGGGGTTCGAGCGGGTTTCCGCGGTGCTTCAGGGAAAAACGAGCAACTACGACATCGACCTTTTCCAGGATCTGTTCCGCGCCACGCGCGACCTGACCGGTTCCGAACCATACGCCGGCCGCCTCGACGACATGCGCGACACCGCCTATCGTGTCGTGGCCGACCATATCCGCGCGCTGGTCTTCTCACTCGCCGATGGCGCCATACCATCCAACGAGAAGCGCGGGTATGTCGTGCGCAGCATCCTGCGCCGGGCCGAGAGGTACGGCCGGCAATACCTCGGCGCGAAGGAACCGTTCCTGCACCGCCTCGTTCCCGCCGTGGTCGGATCGATGGGGGATGTGTTTCCGGAAATCGCCCAGCGCGCCGGGGCCGTCTCGAAAATCCTCCTCGACGAGGAGGAGGCCTTCCTGCGCACGCTCGACCGCGGCATGCGCCTTTTCAACGATGTCGCCAGGCGCACCAAGGATTCCGGCAAGCCGGTCATCTCGGGCGATGATGTCTTCGACCTGCACACCACCTACGGACTATTCTCCGACATCACCCGGCAGATGGCCGAGGAGGTCGGACTGGGGATCGATTCGCAAGCCTACCAGAAGCGGATGGACGAGTTCCGCGACACCTCGGGCAAGGATCGCAAGAAACTCGTGATCTCCGCGATCGAGGGCACCCTGCCCCGCTGCGACGACTCGGCCAAGCATTTGGGCACCTCGGCCAACTCGGCCATCGCCGGTTGGGTGACCGACAACGCCGTCATCACCGCCGGAACGCTCGCCACGGGCACCCAGGCCGCCATCGTGCTCGAATCCACCTGCTTCTACCCCGAACAGGGCGGGCAGGTGGGCGACACGGGAACCATCACGACGGCCACCGGGGTCTTTCGGGTCGAGGATACCCAGAGACTTGGCGACGGCATCCTTCATTCAGGGGTGGTGGAGTCGGGATTCGTCGAGGCCGGCCAACCGGCGGGCCTGGCCGTTGATTTAGGCAGGCGCAAGGCGATCACCCGCCACCACACCAGCACACACCTCATGAACTGGGCCCTGCGAAAGGTGCTCGGCGGGGCCATCGACCAAAAGGGATCGCTTGTCGACGCGGAAAAGACCCGCTTCGATTTCGCCCACGACAAGGCGCTCTCCGCCGAGGAGATCCAGGCCGTTGAGGACCTCGTCAACGGGCGCATCCTCGACAACGCTCCCGTCGCGGCGGTGCTCATGCCCCTGGCCGACGCCAAGAAACTTCCGGGCGTGCGCGCCGTGTTCGGCGAGAAATATCCCGATCCCGTGAGGGTGGTGACCGTGGCTGCCGGCCAAGGTGAATCCGCCGGGGAGGAATCGTCGATCGAGTTCTGCGGAGGGACGCACCTAGGCGGCACCGGTGAGGCCGGCAGCTTCCAGATCCTCTCCCAGGAGGCCGTGGGCAAGGGAGTGCGACGGCTCACCGCCGTGGCCGGGGAAGCCGCGCTCAAGGCCCGCCGCGAGCAAACCCGCCTGCTTTTTGAGGTCGCGGCGAAGCTCACCTGCAAGCCGGAGGACGCCGCCGAGCGCGTCGAGGCGTTGCGGGAGGAAGTCAAGAAACTGCAGGCCCAGCTCAAGAAGGCGGCATCGGGAGACCTGGCCGGCGCGGCGGACAAGATCCTGGCGGAAGCGGCCACCATCGGTGGAACCGTCGTCGGCGCGGGTGAGATTCCGGCCGTGCCACCCGAACAGGCGAGGATCCAACTCGACAGGCTCCGCCAGAAAGCCGGCAGCTCGATCTTCCTCCTTGGCTGGCGGGAGGAAGGAAAGGTCGGCTTGCTGGCCGCCGTCAGCGACGACCTCCATGGCAAGGGCATCGAGGCCGGAAAGTTCGTCGGCGAGATCGCCAAGCGGGTGGGCGGCAAGGGCGGCGGTCCCAAGGGGATGGCGCAGGCGGGCGGCAAGGAAACCGAAAACCTTCCGGCGGCGCTCACCGAGGCCAAGGCACTCGCGGCGAAGTTGCTGGGAGCCTGAGGTGGAGTCTTCCGATTCCTTGTCCATGGCCCGGCAATGGCTCATGGCCGGGCAGCCCGACCGCGCGCTCGCCTCGGTGAGGCGCCGCTTGGACGAAGCCGTCACCCTTCGAAGAGGTGAGAGATCCGCCCGATTCGAGCTGGCCTGGGTTCTCGCCTGGACCGACCGGATAGAGGAAGCCCTCGCGGAGTTCGCCCGCTGTCATGCCTCGCCGCCCGGGCCGGATGAACCCGACGCCTCCGCGTATGTGCGGTCGCTGCGCGATCGCGGCCTGCTGCTGGCGGAGCATGGCCGCCTTGGGGAAGCCGCTGACGCGCTCGGCAAGGCATGGGAAGAAACAGGGCGAATCCTGGGACGGGATAGTCTCGAACAGGCCCTTCTGGCCGAACCGCTGGGGCAGGCACTCCTTTCGCTCGGGCAAACCGAACGGGCCCTCGAACTCCTCGACAAGGCCGTCGCCATTCTCGCCCGTCAGGATCATCAACGCGTGACCGGGGCGCTGGCGCTGAGGGAGGAGGCCCGCCAAGTGCTGGGAGAACCTTCCTTCGCCGACATGCCGGAACTCACCGATGAGGGCGCGACCCAATTGTTCCGTGACCTGGCGAAGCGCGCCGAGGAATCCGATCCGGTGGTGATGGAGCGCGTGTTTCGCGAAGGAATCCGTTGGATTGAGGAGGTTTCGCCCGACAACAGTGAGCTACCGGCAGCCTATGGGGTGCTGGCCGGGCTTTCCGGTTCGATGGGTGACACGGCGGCGCAGGTCGAGGCGATCAACAGGGCCATCGAGATATACCGCGCCCGCCGGGAGGATGGATTCGCGATCCAGGCCTTGCAGGGCCGGGCGCTGGCGCTGGCCGAGGCCGGCGATGACACCAACGCCGAAGCCGATTACCGCGCCGCGCTCGACCAGGCGACACGGGCCGGAAGCCTGCCTTTGATGTCACAGTTGGCCCGGAACCTGGGCCGCTTCCATTCCGACAGGGGAGACGATGACAAGGCGCATGGCCTGTACAAGGATGCGGTCGACTGGGCGCGGGAATCATCCCATCCGGAAATGACGGGCAAAGCCTTGGTGGCGTTCGGGATGCACCTGGCCCATCGGGGCGACAGGTCCGCATCCAAGGGGATGTTCGCGGAGGCCTTGGGCCTTTTGCCGCCATCGGATCCCCATGCCGCCGCGGCAAGCGGCCATCTGGATGCCATGCGGGATGGCAAGACATGCGTGTGCCTCGACCCGTTGCAGGTGATGGCCAGGGACCTGAAAAAGAAAATCCGCGGCGCCCTTCCCCCGCGCACGGCCCGAGCCATTGAAATCTCGTTCGAAGGTGGCCAGTTCCACCTGCAACTGGACTTGGTCAGGGAGTTGAACGACTCGGAGCAAGCAGCCCTGAACCGGGTGCTAAACCCGGATGGATGACCCGCCGTGGCCTAGGCGGCCTTGGACGGAATGGCCACCGGCTCGTTTTTTGTGACAGGGTCGGCATTCACTGACTTGAGGCAGACGACCACGGCCCCGGTCAGGCTCAGGAAAGCCAGCGTATACCCACCATAAACCTGCCCAAGCTTGGCGGCGCGGTCATCCAGCAGGCCCGTGCTGGTGGCCCACATGCCAACCACGGCCACGGCCGACAAGCCCACGCACCACCTTCGCGCGATAACGCTGTCGGCCAGCCACGCCCGCGAAACAATCACGGCCCAGGGAAGGGCCAAGGTCACGGCGTGGTGTTTCCATGTTCGTTCGCTCAGGAGCAGCATCCCGATCAACACGAGGCTCCACTCGGCGGCCAGGCGGGGCCAGGCTTCGGCGCGATCGCCGGCATCGCGGTTGGCCGTCGGGGCGCATGTCCACAGGATCAAAAGCCCGAAGGCAGCCATGGCAACCTGGGTGATCAGCTTGGCGACGCGCGGTGGCAGGGCGAGGAGGTTGTGGTATTCGGCGGGGGTGAAGATGCCGCCTGGATATTCCACGAACGATGGACTTTCGGTGAGCAACCGGAACACGAGACCCGGTAGCGACTGGTTGGAATGCTCGCTGGTGACCTTGCCCTCGACCACGAACGGATGCACCATCTCGCGGTACCAGGAAATCAGGTTGCGCTGGTTTTCCTCGAATCCCAGAACCATCGAGGGCATGACTCCGGGCCAAAGGAACAAAAGCACCCCGGCGGCCCAGCCCGAGACGAAACGCCAATCTCTTTTCCAGACAAAGTAAGGCAGGAATAACAAAGGAGTCACCTTGCAGCAGGCGGCCAGTGCCAGCAGCACACCGCCGCAAGCTGATCTCCGATTGGCCACGCACACCAGTCCGCCCATCACGATGAAGAAGATGAACAAATTGACATTTCCATGCTGGAGGTCGCCAACGATGGGCCGAAGCGCCAGCAGCACGATGCCCGCCTGGATCCACCAAGGCAACCGGTTGCCCGGATCAACCAACCGGAGGCACCATGCCATGACAGCCAGCGCCATGAGGCATTTGGCCAGATACCATGTCACGGCCATGGCTCCCGAGGGAAGCTTGGCCAGGGGAAGCAGCAGGACCGACATCACCGGGGGATTGGGGTACTGATATTCCTTGCTGATGTCCTCGCCCTGCTCCAAGCCGAGCAACTGCGGTTGCCAGCGTTGGATGGCCGAACGGTTGCCGCGACGGGGATCCGAGATCTTGACGAGATATTGAACCGTCAAGGCCATCAGAAATAACGCCATCGCCGCGAGAATCCAGCCTCTTGGCGTCAAAGACAACAGCCTGGGGGAAAGCATTGTCGCATCCCGATTCATTCAAGGAAGTCGCGTCAAATCGATATCACGGAATAGACTTGCGGAACAAGGTGAAGGCGGATGGTCAGTCCAACTCCTCACCCAGGCCCGACCCGAATCCGGGGTGGACCTTGGAAGGGATCGGCGGAGTGTTGGCGATCTCAGCCTCGTTCTTGGGAAGGGCTTGTTTTCCCGCGACGGGAATCGGGGCATCCTGAAGTGCCAGCGCGTTCTCCTGGGTGCTCTGGGGATCGATTTTCAGGCATATTTCCGTCGCCCTTTGGGCCAGCTTTCCCAGCCAGCCGACCCATGCATCCACTCCGGCGGGGTCTGTCTCGGGGGGAACGCGGGAAAACTCGCCACACAGGAGCACCAGCCTGAGGAGGTGACGGAAAATGATCCCCTCCTGCCTGAGGAGTTCCCTGTTGCGGATGTACACCTCAAAGTTGCCGCTGTAGCGCTCGAGGATCTCCCCTGCCGCCCAAGTACCTGAAAATTCAAGTTCTCCCACGCCCGGATGGAGGTCCTCGAAAAGCATCCTGGCCCTGTCGACCAGGCAAGGAGGCCGCTCCCTGAACCTGGGATCATCATCGTCATCGTCTTCCTCCCCCGGAGGCTTCGGAGCGGCGATCAACCCCCGTCTCAAGAGTTCGGGATCCAGGATTTCGGTTTGCCATTTTCCAGGTGGCAGGTGCTCGGGTCCGGGCACCCGGGTCGAACGCACCAGCGCCACGGGCATTCCCAGCAGTCCCTCAAGAATCTGAAGCCGCTCGAGGTCATCGGCAATCGCCAGCCGCGGGCAAAGCCAGTCGGCCAGCAAGGGATGAACGCTTCGGAAGGCAAGCAACCGCGCCAGCGAAGGTTCGGGATGCGCCAGGGCCGCCTGGTATTCGACCTTGCTGCCGGCCGTTGTTTCCGCCTCGGGGGGAGGGGGTGGATCAAGCCGGACATAACCGGCCTGATGAAGCGAAACGAGCATCCTTTCGAGCAGCACTTCCCCGGCCCGAACCCGTGCCGAATCGAGGAGGCGCTTGCGGATGACGGCCCTGACCCGGCCGACATCCGGGGAAAGGCTCAGCAAGTGGGCCAGGAGGCGCCAGGGAAGCGGCCCCTTGCTGTAAAGCCGCACGGGTGCGGCGACCTGCAAGGCATTGAACTGGTTTTCGGTCCAATGCAGGAACTTGTCGTTGCGCTCCGGTTTTTTCCGCCGCAATTCCTTCCTCTTGCGGATCAGGGCCGGATCCTTGGTGTCCTCGGGGATGGCGTCATACTGCCGCTTCCAGCGAAGCAGCCTGACATCCTCCTCATGGGCCAGGCAAAAAACATGGCCCTTGTCGTCGAACTGGGGACGACCGGCGCGACCGAAAATCTGCTGGGCCGTGCTGGCGTCGATGAGTTTCTGTTTGCCAGCCGGCCCCTTGGCCAGGCTCGTCAGCACCACCGACCTGGCGGGCAAGTTGATTCCAGCCGCGAGGGTTTCGGTGCAAACAGCGACAGAAAGCAGTTTTTTCTCGAACAGCTCCTCCACGACTCGCCTGTACCGCGGCAGCAGGCCGGCGTGATGGATTCCGATTCCTCGCTTCAGGAGTTGGAGCAGACGCGGCCCGGCGCCAAAACGCATGTCCCGCTTGTCCAATTCGGCAAGGAGCGGGCCCCGGGTGCCCGGGGCCATGAGATCGTGGCCCTTGAGTATTTCCGCGACGCTCCAGCATTGGTCCCGGTTGAAACAAAAGACCAAGGCGGGGGTTTTTCTTGATTCCCCCTCTCCCTTGGCCATCCATTCCAGATGCTCGGGCAGGAATTCGTCGGGAATCCAGTGGTAGCTCAACGGAACCTTGCGGTCGAAACTTTCCACAAGGTCGAGTTTTCGTCCATGGGAACGGCTGAGCCAATTGAGGAACTCCCGCGAGTTGCCGACCGTGGCTGAAAGCAACATCAACCGTGCCGTCGCCGGAAGGTAGGCCAGCGAAAGTTCCCAGACGATGCCTCGTTCCTGGTCGGCAAAGTTGTGGAATTCGTCCATCACCACCGAGGTGACGCCTTCCATCGGGAATTCCCGCGGATTGAGCAACCGGTTGAGCAAAATTTCAGCCACGACGACGAGGATGGGAGCGGCCGGGTTCACCTTCCGGTTTCCCGTCACCAAGCCGACGGAATCGGGGGAAAAGCCCCAATCCTTGGCTTTTTTTCTGATCTCATGAAACTTTTGTTCGGTCAGCGCGATCAGCGGGGTCGTGTAATAGGCCTTGGTCCCCGCATGAAGGGCCTCAAACAGGGCCGCCTCGGCAATGAGCGTTTTTCCGGTTCCGGTCGGCGCGCAGACGAGAACACCACCCGGTTCTCCCCCAAACCAAGCCAGCAAGGCCTCATCCTGGACGGGGTAGGGAGGATACGGCAGGGCGGCCAAATAACGGTCGAGCAGTTGTTCTCGAAATGACTGGTCAACCGGCACTTGGCCTCCCCGTGGTCAATTTGGCTTGGCCGGGAAAGACACGGTGACATTGGTACTGATACCACCGCGAGGGGTATACCTGCCCGCCAGTTCACAGCGCAAGGGCTTCACCACAGCCACGAAGTCATCAAGGATTCGGTTGGTGACGACCTCATAAAACACACCCTGGTTCCGATACCTTTGGAGGTAGAGCTTGAGTGATTTGAGCTCCACGCAGCATTGGTCTGGAGTGTAGGTGAATGTGAGTGTGCCGAAATCGGGGTGGCCGGTCTTGGGGCACACCGTGGTGAATTCGGGGCAGACGATTTCGATTACATAGGCCCTTCCCGGCACCGGGTTGGGAAATGTTTCGATCTGGTCCCGTGATGGGGCTTCCGTGAGATTCATGACTATTCCAACCGACCCTAGGATCATCACTAATCCATCATAGTCAACGATCAAAAAAAACGCCCCGGCATGGGTTTGCCGGCATCATTGTGCGTCCTGTTCCATTTGCCTGAGTGAAGCCATCACCAGCGTCAAGGCCGCCAGAAGGAAAACCCCCAGCATGGCCATTCTCAATCCAAGCGCCGATCTTCCCCTCGGTAACTCCCCGGCCTTGATGGTTTCAGCCCGGCGAATCACGGTTTCGCCGTAGGCGGCGACCTCGAAAGGGTTTTGGCGATAGGCATCCTTCCCGCGCATCCAAAGGAAAAACGAAAGGCCCAAATACGCCGGAAGGAAGAAAGGTCCCCAGCGCTCGGCCTGCCGGACATGGACCCTTTCATGATCTCGGGCCAGCGCCAGAATGGTTTGGTCGGTGCCCAGGACCACATGCCCCAAGGTCATCGCTGTCGCGCCAATCGGGCTGAACCGCTCAAACATGCTGCGAAGGCCGCCTCCCCACGCCTCCAGGGCACCGTCCACCCATGCGATACGGGCGCCCCGGCCGAACAATACCAGCAAGGACAGGCCCGCCAGCGTGTTGGGAGCGGACCAAGCCATGACAACGGCCTTGAGGATGAGGCGCGCGACAGGTTTCATAAAGTCAGTGTGTTGTTCCGTATCCGGAGATCAACCTTGGCGCCGTCAGAATTGTCCTCAGCCGCGAAAACGCGCCATGCCCTGATCGGCCTTGGAGCCAATCTTGGGGAACGGGCCTGTTCGCTCGCCTCCGCCCTCTCATGGATCAACAACACCGGTAAGGCCGAAATTGTCAGGCGCTCCTCGTGGATCGAAACAGACCCGGTTGGCGGCCCGGCGGGACAACCGGCATTCCTCAATGGCGCCGCGATTCTTGAAACCCGCCTCGAGCCTTCGGAACTCATGGGGCTACTTCTCGAATGCGAGCGGGTCCATGGCCGCGTGCGCACCATCAAGGACGGCCCCAGGACGCTCGACCTCGATGTGCTCCTCATGGGCAACCTGGTCGTTGATTCCGCCGGCATCACCTTGCCCCACCCCCGAATGCACGCGAGGAGATTCGTTCTGGCTCCGGCGGCCGAAATCGCGCCTGACTGGCTTCATCCCGTCAGCGGCAAAACGATGGCCGACCTGCTGGCGGCGCTGGACGGCACCAGGAGTTGGGGACCGGCGCCAGGAAAGGAACTGGCCGGCCGCACCGCCTTTGTCGCGGGTTCCAGTTCGGGCATCGGCAGGACTATCGCCCAGGAACTCATGCTGGCAGGGGCCAAGGTCCTGATTCATGGAAGGCGCGCGGATTTGCTGGCCAGCAATTTGGAGTCACTGGGCCACGGACACATCGCCATCGAGGCGGACCTGTCGATTCCCGGTGCGGGGAAATCGCTTGCTGAGAGGGTTTTTGATGTGGCGCCCGAAACCGACATCTGGATTCAAAACGCCGGCGCCGACATTCTCACCGGCAGCGCGAGGCATGCTTCATTCGATGAAAAGCTGAAATCGCTTGTGCAGGTCGACCTGGTTGCCTGCATGGAAGCCTGCCGCGAGGCCGGCCGCCATCTCTCGCGGCGGGGAAACGGGGTGATCCTGACAATTGGTTGGGACCAGGCCGAAACGGGAATGGAAGGTGATAGTGGTCAACTGTTTGGTGCCACGAAGGCGGGAGTGATGGCCTTCACCAAGGCTTTGGCCGCTGATTTGGCCCCCAAGGTCAGGGTGAATGGCATCGCCCCGGGTTGGGTAAGGACCGCATGGGGAAACCAGGCGTCCGATGAATGGCAGAAACGGGCCGAGAGAGAGACACTCTTGCGGCGCTGGGGGGCACCCCAGGACATAGCAGCCTGTGCCCGTTACCTAGCAGGTCCGGGCGCGGAATGGATGACAGGGCAAATCATCAGGGTGAATGGTGGTGCTGTTCGATCTTGACGGGTCTTGGAATCAGGTTTGATGCATCAGAGATCGAAACGGTGGGCCAATCTACGGGAGTTGATGTCGAGTTTTTCAAGGATGTCACGCACATGTTCCATTGGAATCTGTTCGTCAATGGCCCAGTTGATCACATCAAGGTTTTCCTCACCCGCCTTGAGTTTGTCGATGATGGTTGAGAGCAGTTTGCCATGCTCGACAAAAAGACGGGGAAGAAGGCCGAAGTCACCGCGATCCAGCTCCACCCAAAAACATGTTCCCTGGAGGTGCTCAAGCCATCGGGCCCTGAGATATCCCCACCAATGAACTTGAACCCAACGCCTGATGGCGGTGTCGCCAAGGTCGTGGCCCACCTTTTCGCTTTCGATCCACTTGAAAGCGTCTTCCTCGACACGACAGTCGTCGTGGATGGAAGCCGTGCGGGTCGGTAGGTCCATGATGAGAACCTTCAACCTGGTCAGTGCTGATGTATTAATCCAACTCAATTATACCTGATCTTCCCGATCGGTGGCAAGAAAATCGGGCATGGATGCATTCTGGAATATTTCCGGAACCGGTTCGGCATTCAGGTGTTACCGAACAACAAAGCCCCCATCGACCAACAAGTTGCTTCCCGTGATGTAACGACCGGCTTCGCTGGCCAAAAGCAGCAATGGCCCTGTTAGTTCCTCGGGATCACCCCAACGCCCCAGCGCCGTGTGATCGGCAAAAGCCTGTTTTTCCGGTTCGCTCAGAACTGAGGCAGGAAGGTCGGTCAGGAAAGGTCCCGGAGACAGGCAATTAACCGTGATTCCATGGTGGCCAAGATCGATGGCGCTGGCTCGACACAGTCCCAGCAATGCGGCCTTCGTGGCCGAATAAACATTCCTCTTTTCCTTGCTGAGCACACCCATGATCGAGGAAATGTGTATCACCCGACCCCATTTTCGCGCCTTCATTCCCACAACCAAGGCTCGCGTGAGCGCCATGACCGAGTTCAGGTTGATCTCCATCACCGAATCCCATGTGGCGTCATCAATCTGATCGATCGGTTGAGGTTTGTTGGTACCCGCATTGTTGACCAATATATCCACTTTGCCGAACCGGCTTTGAGCCCAGTCGGCCAACTCCTTGACTTGGGTCCTATGGCCCATGTCGGCCACATGCCAGGCGCACTGGCGTTTTGTCCCCTCCACAATCTTCGACGCCGCCCGTTCCAACTCATCGGCATGCCGGCTTGAAATGAGGATATCGGCACCCGCCTGAGCCAGCGCGCGCGCCATCGCCAAGCCCAACCCCTTGCTTCCCCCGGTCACAAGCGCCACTCGCCCGTTCAGCTGGAATTGTTCCAAACCCATGGCTTTCCCCACTTTGTGTCATTGGCCGGGATAAGTTCGGCCACAGTTGATTCCGCTTGACATGATGCCATTTCCGAAGGCATTCGCCATGAGAGTTCTGAATTTTCAGGGACTTGTGACCACGAATCGAGCGTTGGCCAACATGCTTGTCCGGTTCAACTACCCTGGCATTGTGCTGCTGATGGTCGCCATGGGCACCATCCAAGGCTGCGCTCATTCCATCGGATTTGAACCGGGTCAGTGGATCAACGGCAAGCGGAATCAGTCCCTCAAGGGAGTCGAGGGCGAGGATGCCGTCATGGTTTGCCTCGCGGTGGTGGAACGGCCGATGAACGATCCGTACATCCATACGACGCTCTGGGAAATGGTCGACGAGCAAGTGATTCCATTTGAAAAGAAAATCGGTCTTGCGGAAAACGGTATTCGGGCTGGAGTTCTGGGGGGACAACCTCCCCAGGCTTTTCTGGACATCCTTGGATCAGACCGGTCATGCATCAATCCGCGCCAAATTCAAACACGCCTCAGTCAGCCGGTTCTGGCGACGATCGGAACCACCCGGGATGAATTGCGCTATCAGGTGCGCTCGCCCAGCGATTCGGAATCCTGTCAGCAGACCAATGCCACATGCCAGTGGGAAGTCATCATCAAGCCGGGTGAACCCGGGAAATTGAAAGTTGCGCTTTGCCCCCAGGTGAAGCACGGCGAGACTCAAATGCGGCCAAGAGCGGTGCAGGATAAAGCCGGAATCCTGACCTGGCAGTTGCAAACCCAGCAACAAGTTGAGCGCTACCCCGCTTGCCAGTTCGAAATGGATGTCAGGCAAGGGGAATTTGTCTTGGTCGGAGCCTATGGGGAAAACGCGACAACAATCGGAAGCTCCTGGTTTCGGCAGCCGGACCCGCGAGGGTCGGTCCAACGCCTGCTCGTGATCCGCACGGCGCGCATGGGAGACGGCGCGAACCAGAATTCAGCAAAAGCGGATGGACCAAGGCCGCTGGCGCTTCTCGCCCAGGAAGCCCGCTAAAATAAGCGGGCTACTACATGAATTTCTGGTCAGGATCGCGCTATGACGGAACTTACCGCCAACATAGCCTCCATCGCATGCCCGACTGAGGCGGAAGGCCCGGGCCGTCGATGGGCGGCATGGTTTCAAGGTTGCGCCATCCGATGCCCGGGTTGCTGCAATCCCCATCTGTTTTCAACGACTGGGGGAACGAAGCGATCCGTTTCAACCCTGAAGAAAGAAATGGCGATGGCTCTTGAAGACCATGCCATTGAAGGAATCACGCTTTTGGGCGGAGAACCGACGGAACAGTCGGAAGCGGCGACCGCGTTGGCGTCCCACGCGATAAAACTTGGCTTGACAGTTCTGCTGTTCAGCGGGCGAACAATTCATGAATTGCAAACCGATCCGAGGCAGAGAAACCTGCTCGACGCGACCGACATCCTGGTGGACGGTCCTTTCGACCAGTCCAAGCCGGAAACGCACCGACGGTGGATCGGTTCCACAAACCAAGGCCTTCACTTTCTTTCCAACAGGGTCCGCCATGATGACCCTCGTTGGGAAATGCCAAACACGATTGAAGTCAGGCTTCAAAATGGAAGATTGACGGTCAACGGATTTCCCATCCCGGGAAAAAGGTTTCCCATTTGAATTCCATGACTGGCTTCCCGAACAAGGCGCACTGGATCAGCCAGTTGGCGATAGTCTTGCAACTGATTCAAGCCTCCCTGGTTCAAGCGCAAGATTTTCCGGATTTTCAAAGACGCTTATCAAACCTTGAATCGCTATGGGAAAACGAATCGGATCCATTGAAACGGCGCAAGGCGTCCGGCCTGGCGGATTCCACCATGTTCATGCGCTTGACGGGCCAGCATGGAAACGCCGCGAAAACGCTGGATTCCGCAATTGCCACATTAAAATCACGGCAAGATGAAAGAAATTCGCCAAATTGGAATGATGCGCTGGACCTGAAAGTCGGGGACCATTTCGTTGATCCTTCCATTGAGAGAATCCGGTGCTCGATTCTCATGGCTTACAAGCCGGAACCGCCTCCCCCGCCCGGCATCACCGCCAGAATCACTTGGGAGGCCAATCAGAGGCCGATGCCCGATCTGCTGGTCCCCCTCAAGGGAAAAAGGACGGACTTCGAACTTAAACCACCTGCTGGTTTTTCGACCGTAATCATTACCTTGGCGACAAACTCAACGGATTCAGGAGCCAAGCCATTCAGAAAAACCCGCGCCATGGTGCAATCTGTTCCGAATTGGACCAGCACCAAGGCTCGAATGACGGCGATGAGGAAAGAGGTTCTTAAAATCCCCGACTGCCTTGGCAAGCTCACTTGGATTCACCGAATGGACGAGGCCCTTTCCGGGCTCGACGCAAGGCCCGGAGCATGGCAACAGGCAGTCAGTCTGCCAAATGTTGATATATCAGATATTCAAAAGAATCGTTGGCCGTCTCCCGAGCAGGGAACCGATCAGGTGCTTGTTTTCCCCGGTGGCAAGGAGGGCCGAATGATCCGGATCCGGCTGCCAGCCAAATCGGCTGGTGCGGAAAACCAACCTTCCGCACTGGTGGCCCTTCATGGCCTTGGTGATACGGAGGATTCATGGATTGAAGGATTTGGCGGAAAGGTGGCCAAGCACTGCGATGCCCGCGACTTGATTCTTGTCTGTCCACGGAACGGTTGGGACCCCGATCTCAAGCCGATGCTGGAAAAATGGTTCGGGAAAGCTTGGGGAAGAACCGGATTGATCGGGTTCTCAAGGGGTGGATCCCAAGCCATGGCGTGCGCCGCGGAAAGGCCCGCCGACTGGGCGGCCATCGCGACCATCGGGGCATCAGGAAGAACCGGAACCGGTGAGGCCTATCGCAACTTGCCAATGTTCTTGGGAATCGGCACCGATGATCCCGCCCATGCGTCCTGTGTCAGCATGGCCAAAAGATTGCGCGAGGATGGGCACGGCCGACTTCAATTTCATGAAGAAAAGAATACTGGGCATTTAATGGGTCCGGTGGCCATTCTGCCCAAGGCCCTCGGTTTTCTTGATGGATTCCTGTTGGAAAAATGATGAGGCATCCCCTGGGGGATGCCTCCACCGCCTCGCTAATAAAGGCGTTGTTGCATTGATTACTTCTTGGGCCCGACAAGTTCCACGAAGTTGCCGTCAGGATCCTTGTAAATCGTCAGGTAAAGGCCCTCGGCGATTTCCTTGGGAATGGCCACGGATCCTGAGGCAATGGGCTTGGCACCCGCTTCAGTGGCCCGTTGGACCGACTTGGCGGTATCGCTGACCATGATGGTCAGGTAACGGAAGCCCAATTGAGACTCAATGAACGCATTTTGACCGGGTTTCTTCGCTCCGCCTTCCACCTGCATCAACTTCAATTTTGTCGCTCCCGGTCCTTCACCGAGGGTGAAAACCCGGATGTTGAGCTGCCGTTTTTCGGTAAGGCCGGCCGTGGCCGCGAAATCGGCCGAAACGGTGAAGCCCTTTTGTTCCTTGAATCCGATCACCTTGGTGTAAAAGGCGGCCGACTTCTCGACATCGCTGACGACAACGCCAAGGTCAATCGTTGGCGATGAGAATTCCTGCGCGAAGCCTTGGCCGGCCAAGGCCAGCGCCATTACCCATGAAGCATTGTGGTTCACTGGTCGTTTCTCCGAGGGAGTGGTTATGGATGTGGCCTTGCCACGCCGCGCAGGATACCACAGGTACATTGTCATGGCTTGATTGTTGCGGGCATCCGACCGGCAAATTATCCTCATGAAAAGGTTGGACATCTCTTTCGATTCACCAATTGGTTTTTATCCATGATTACGCTGCTGCTTGTGACTTCATTACTTGTTACTCCCCTGCAAGGTTCCCAGGAAACATTCATCCCAAGGGCCCAAGCAACCATGCCGGGTCCAGCCCTGAAGCCCTCCGAAGCGATAGCCCGCATGAAAGTACCGGCGGGGTTTTCAGTCGAGCTTGTCGCCAGCGAACCCATGATCGTCAATCCCGTGGCGATGTGCTTCGACGAAAAAGGGCGGGTCTGGATCACAGAAAGCCTTGAATATCCAAGGTTTCAGGCCGGGCCAGGCAGGGATCGTATCAAGGTTCTGGAGGATACCAATGGCGATGGCGTAGCCGACAAGGCGACCGTTTTCGCCGACGGCCTCAACATTCCCTCGGGCATCGCCATTGGCCACGGGGGAGTTTGGGTCGCGAACGCCCCTGACTTGCTTTTTTACAAGATAGGACCCGACCTGAAGGCCGAGGGAAAGCCCGAGGTTGTCATCACAGGCTTTGGACGGGATGACACCCATGAACTGCCTAGCGGCCTTTCCTTCGGGCCTGATGGTTGGCTTTACGGCCTCAACGGGGTGTTCAATCCGAGCACCATCAGGCATCAGGGAAAAGAACATCGATTCACATGCGCCCTATGGCGACTCCATCCACGGTCGAGGGAGTTTGAATTATTCGCCGAAGGCACAAGCAATCCCTGGGGCGTCACCTTCGATGACCTTGGAAGCGCCTTTGTTTCGGCCTGTGTCATCGACCACCTTTGGCATCTGGCTGAAAACGCCTACTACCACCGTCAAGGCGGGCCGTATCCCCCCCACACCTGGAAATTGGAATCCATCGTCCGTCACAAGCACCAGAAAGCCGCCTATTGCGGGATACACTGGTTCGACAGCGACGCCTACCCCGCCCCATATCGTCAAAAACTGTACATGGGCAACATCCACGGTAGCTGCGTCAATTCCGATCGCATCGAGCGGGATGGCAGCACATATTTCGGCAAACCACAGGAGGATTTCCTGACCGCCAATGATGTCTGGTTCATGCCCGTTAGCCAGAAAACAGGCCCAGATGGCTGCCTGTACATCCTTGACTGGTACGACAGGTATCACTGCTATCAGGATGCCCGGAGGGATCCCGCGGGGATCGACCGCCTGAACGGCCGCCTTTACAGGATCAGGCACCAATCCTCCCCGAGGGTGGCGGCCAACCTCGACCTTGGGTCGGAAAACGACGAAACCCTGAAAAAAAGGCTTTCCGATGGCAACGGACTGTTCCGCGAAACGGCTTGCAGGATTCTCGGGGAAAGGTTGGCGGCCGATCCGACGGGGCACAAGACCACGGCCAGTTCCCTTGCCAATATGGTCGACGATAACGGCCTACCGTTGCGGACCCGGCTTCTGGCTCTTTGGTCGCTCATTTCCTCAGGTCCCTTGCCCAAGACCGACCATGTGAGGTGGCTGGATTCCACCGAACCATCCATCAGGGCGTGGGCTGTTCGCGCCGCCGGCAACCAGCGGTCCAAAGATATGGACATTACGAATGCGGTTATCCGGGCGTGCCGGTCCGAACACCCGGATGTCAGGCTCCAGTGCGCCACGACGCTTGCGAAATTGCCGGGCATTGATCCTTTGCCCCACTGGATGCTGCTGTTGTCCAATTCCTCAGAGGACAAGGTCATTCCCGCGGTCATCTGGCAAAACCTCCACAAGAGGCTCGACAACCCGCAATCATGGAAAAACCTGCTTGCGACCAGCCAATTCCAGTCTCCCGCCGGAGTCAAAGGACAAGGCCGAACCGAATTTCTCAAGCGGTTGTCTGGCGTGGCGATCCCAGGCAAAGGTGTCACTCCGATGATTGCCGATTCCATCGCGGCACGGCTGTTGGACGATTCCTGGGATGATTCCGATATCCGGGTGGCTTGGCTCAGGGCCGCCGCCCGTGATGCGAATGAGACATGGAAGAATGCCTTGCTGCCCGTCGCCGTCAATATCGGCTCCAGGGAAAAGGGTGTTCTTGGCGAGGAAGCGGGACTTCTCGCGGCGACCTTGGGGCATGGGCCATCGCTTGATCGGCTTGCCCAACGGTTTGACAACCCGGGGGAATCCATCGTGCGCCGGATGGAAGCCCTGCAAGTGTTGATCAAGGCAAATCACGCCAAAACGATCGACCAGGCCACTTCTACGGCCGTCGACACGAGCCAGCCGGAATCGTTCCGAGCCTCCATCATTTCAGAACTTGGAAAAATCGATCAGGAGTCATTGGGTGAAAAATTGGTCTCGGGCTGGAAAGCCATGACTCCGTTGCTTCAAGAGCGATGTGTCGACCTGCTGACCCAGAGGGGCGCGTGGTCCGAAACCCTGGTGAAGGCGGTTGAATCGGGAAGTATCAAGCCCTCCGCCGTTGGAATCAATCAACTTCGAAAACTCCAGGCGATCGCCCCGCCCAAGGTACTGCCAAGGGTCAAGGCGGTCTGGGGCACGGTGCGGGATGGACGAAACCCCGCGCGTGAACAGGTTGTCAAGGAAATGTCATCCATGTTGAAAACCGCCAAGGGCGACCCCATGAAAGGGCAAGTGGTATTTGCAAAGAATTGCGGGGTCTGCCACAAATTGCATGGCGCAGGGCAAGAAGTTGGTCCGGATATCACGAGCAACGGCAGGGCCAGTTTTGAACAACTTTTGTCAAATGTTTTTGACCCGAGTCTCGTGATTGGATCCGCCTACCAGGCCACAACGGTGGCGACCAAGAAAGGGCGGGTCATCACCGGTTTGGTGGCCGCTGACTCGCCATCAAAAATTGTCCTGAAGGTTCAAGGAGGAATGCTGGAAAGCATTTCCAAGGATGATGTCGAGCAGGTTGCCGTCAGTTCGAATTCCTTGATGCCCGAAGGATTGGAAAAACAGGTGAGCCCCCAGGAACTTGCCGACCTTTTTGCCTACCTCGCATTGGAGAGCCCGCCCGGAACCAACCCAAGCCCAAGGAAAATACCGGGAGCCCCCTGAATTCCGCCCGGGGCTAACCATCGACTCGCTTCAATCAGCCTTAAAAAATTGAAACCAGTCTCATGCGTGGCATCTCTTCTTGAAGGGACCGGGGCCAAATCGTTATTATTCATTGGTTTTCTTGGCCAGATCCTGCGGACACGCGTTCCTCCCGCGCCATTGATCCCCCACTTGAATGGGGAAGGATAAGACAATGTTCGATGGACGCCAGATAGTATCTTCAAGATCCCTTCTCTACACGGATATCGTTGGCAAAGATGCCTGCGGTATCGGTGGCATCGCCACATCCGACGGATCCCAGCATCATGAGGTCGTGGCAAAAGCCCTTGGCGCTCTCAGGGCCATGGAACACCGTGGCGGGATTTGCGGTGAAAGCGGGGATGGCACAGGCCTCACCTGCCAAATGCCCCGCCAATTCTTTCATGAGCAGGCCCGGAAGCTTTTCCCGGACAAATGCGGCGACCTCTTTGATAACACGACCTTGGTCGTTGGCTCCCTCTTCATTTTCGAGAAGGATGAATCGGCCAGGAAAAAGGCCCTCTCCTTGGCTGAGAAAATCATCCGTTTGCCTGGCCTGAAGTTTCTCGGCACCCGAGAAGTTCCGGTCCGCGACCAAGCGATCCCCCAGTCGGTCGCCGAATCGAGGCCGGCCATTCTCCAAATGATCTTTTCGTTCAATGGCAAGGGCCAAAAGATCGAGCGCGACCTCCTTCGTTGCCGGTTGCAATTGCGGCAGGCCTATGTCGAGGCCGGCCTGACCGTGGCTGTGACCTCGCTCTCCACCAAGCTCGTGAGCTACAAGGGCTTGCTCACAAGCCCGCATTTCACCGACTATTACGACGACCTGCTCAATCCGGAATTCAAGTCGGGCATCGCGATATTCCACAGGCGCTACAGCACCAACACTTATCCCAATTGGGCCCTGGCCCAACCGTTCCGGATGCTCTGCCACAACGGCGAAATCAACACCATCAAGACCAACAAGAACGCCGTGGCCGCCTACTCCCGCGGAATTGTGCCGCGTCCGCCCGGAAACGACATCCTGACCCCAGGAATGAGCGATTCCGCCGCTTTGGACGAATGGGTTGAACACCTTGTGCTTGAAAAGGATTGGTCGCTTCTTCGGGCGCTGCGCCTGACCATTCCCCCGGCCTTCGAGGGCGAACCGGACCTTTGGGGCCAGGATGCCGTCGACCTCCTTGTTTACTGCCGCAGGGCGTTTGGAAGCCTGTGCGCGTGGGATGGTCCGGCCGGGATCATCGCCACCGACGGCGATGTGCTCGCCGGTCTGGTCGACCGCATGGGCCTTCGCCCTGTCCGATGGTGCAGCGACGAGCGAGGCTGGCTTTACATCGGCAGTGAGTCGGGCGTCTTCGGGCTGGATCCCGACACGATCGTGGCCAGTGGCCAACTCCAACCGGGACAGATGATCGCCCTCGACACGCTGACCGGTTCCCGGATGGACAGCTATCAGGTCATGAACGCGATCGTGGAGGAGAATCGACGGGAAACTGGCGTCAACCTACACGAATTGAACCAGAACCAGATCATCGTTCCCGAGTCGTTCGATTACGGTTCGCAGATTGAGGATCAGGTCAGTTCCCTCCTGGCGGCAAAATCATGGACCCTCGACCACTTGCTCCAAGCCCATGGCTGGGAGTTTGAAAGGGCCGTTTTTGTCAAGGACATGGCCAAGCTCAAGAAGGAACCACTGAGTTCCATGGGGTTCGACCGCGTTCTCACGGTATTCAGCCAGCAACACCAGACATTGTTCAAGTACCTTCAGCAAACATTCGCCGAGGTGACCAACCCACCGATCGATCCATACCGTGAGGGCGGCGCCATGTCCCTCACCACCTACCTCGGCCGATCTCCAGTCCATTTCAAGGGCACCGACGGCGAGGTTCCCTGCCGGCAAATGGAACTCTCCTCGCCCATCCTTTCGGATGCGGCCGTGGAGGAAATCCTCAGGCACGAGGTGCTTGGATTCAGGACCCTTTCCATTGTTTATTCCCTCGATGGTGGAGCGAACGCGCTTCGTGAAAGCCTCAACCGCTTGCGCCTTGAAGCCGAATTGGCCGTGTCGGACGGATTCAATGTCCTGTGCCTCTCGGACAAGGACGCCTTTTCCAACGGAACCGTGCCGATTCCGTCATTGCTCGCCCTTTCGGCAATCCACACCCACCTTTGCGACAAGGGACTCCGCGAGAGATGCAGCCTGGTCGTGCAGGCCGGCGACATCCAGGAAGGACACGACATCGCCTGCCTGGTGAGTTTCGGCGCGGATGCCACGCATCCCTACCTGATGCTCAGGCTCATCAGGAACGGGTTGACCTTCAAGGATCCCGACACCAAGCAGGAATGGACGCTATCAGGTCGTGAATGCCTGGAGAACCTGTTCGCGGCATTGGAAGACACCTTCAAGAAGGTGATCAGCAAGATGGGCATCACGACGGCGGAAGGCTACCGGGGCGCCCTGCTATTCGAAGCCGTTGGATTCGGCCCGGAACTCATGGCATACCTTGGCCATCTTCCGTCGCGCATTGGAGGAATCAACCTTCAGCATGTCGTGGAAGACAGCGCCTACCGGCTGCAGCGCACCGAGAACATGCAGGTTCTCGGGCGTAACCGTGACTATCACGCCTTCAACGCCAAGGTTCGCATGGCCCTCAGGAAGGCTTCCGTCGCCGGGTCCGCCGCGGGATCAGACAACGACTCCTCCGACAGCAATGACAGGCAATCCAACAGGAAATCCGACGAATCAGGCGGGGAATCCGCCTACATGACAGGTGATAAACCGATACTCAGCACGGAGTACCGGGACTTCAGCCAGATGATCACCACGCGCACCCCCACAGTGTTGCGGGACCTCTTCTCAATCAGGCATGCCGCGAAACCCCTGCCCGTCGAGGAGGTTCAAACGGCCCTGAACCTTGTCCAAAGCCACTTCCGTGGCGCCGCCATGAGCCATGGGGCGCTCACGCGCAGCTCACATCAGGACATCGCCGCGGCGCTGAATGAGCTTGGTGGAATGAGCAACTCCGGCGAAGGAGGCGAGGCGCGATTCCGCAATGATGTGCCGGAAAAGGCATGGTCGGATTTCTGGGCCAAAACCATCGAGGAGCGAAAGGCGGATCCCAAGGAATTCGCGCTTCATGGCGACCTCCTCAAGAGCCGCCTACGCAGCAAGATCCGCCAGATCGCCTCCGGAAGATTCGGCGTGGACGCCGAGTACCTGGTCAACGGCGAGGAAATGCAAATCAAGATGGCCCAAGGCGCCAAGCCCGGCGAAGGCGGCCAGTTGATGGGCAAAAAAGTCACATCCGAGATCGCGGAAATACGCTACGGAAAGCCAGGCAACGACCTGATTTCCCCCCCACCGCACCATGACATCTACTCCATCGAGGATCTTGCCCAACTCATTCATGACCTCAAGGCGGTCAATCCGGGCAAACCCGTCAGCGTGAAGCTTGTCGCCGTCGACAATGTCGGCACCATCGCGGTCGGCGTCGCCAAGGCGGGGGCTGACATCATCGAGATCGACGGAATCGGCGGCGGCACGGGCGCGGCCATGGTTTCCTCCAAGGAGCATGCCGGCCTTCCGAGCGAAATGGGACTCTCCGAGGCCCATCAGGCCCTTGTCGCCAACGGTCTGAGGCGATCGGTCCGACTCAGGGTTGGCGGCGGCATCAAGAACGGACTGGATGTCATCAAGTACGCTTGCCTGGGAGCGGAAGAATTCAGCTTCGGACAGGCTCTGATGGTTTCGGTAGGCTGCATCGTCTGCAAGTCATGCCACATTCCCAACTGCCCCACCGGCATCACGGGCACCCAAGGCGAGTACAAGGGGCACGCGGAGCACACCAAGACTTATCTCCTGAACCTGGGCGAGGAGGTTCGCCAGGAATTGGCAAGGATGGGCTTCCGTCACATCAACGAAATTGCCGGCCGAGTTGATCTCCTTGAGAGGATACCGATGCCTGGTAGCCGGTCGGAACTACTCGACCTTGCCCGTTTCATGCATCCCGACATGGCTGTTCCGGTTCTGCATGAGAGTTTCCCGGAACTTTACCGCGGGGTTTGCGCCAAGCCTGCCACTTCTTCCCAATCCTTGAACGAGCGAATCGTCGAGGCGGCCAGGGACGCAATCGAAACCGGGCAAATCAGCGACCTCATGTTCAGGATCAGAAACAGCGACAGGTCAGTCGGGGCAACCGCGGCAGGATTGATTGTCAAGCTTTATGGCCGTGAAGGATTGCCCAAGGGCAAGCGGATCAAGGTTCGCTTTGATGGCGAAGCGGGTCAAAGCTTCGGCGCTTGGTGCGTTCAGGGGCTCGACCTCGAGTTGAGAGGCTTCGCGCAGGACGGCATCGCCAAGGGAATGAGTGGCGGAACGGTGGCGGTATGCCTGCCCCAGCAGAATTCCTCCGGAAAAGCGGAGATTCAAAGCCTTGCAGGAAACAATGTGGGGTATGGCGCCACGGGTGGAACGATCCTGATTGCTGGCCGGGCGGGACACCGCCTCGGCATTCGGAACTCCGGGGCGACGATAGTTGCCGAGGCGGCGGGAAAATACGCCTGTGAATACCAGACCCGTGGCCGGGTGATCATCCTTGGACCGATTGAAAATGAAATCGGCTCGGGAATGACGGGAGGTGAACTGTTCGTTTTTGATCCTGAAAGCGAGGTCCCAGCCAAGCTGCACAGCAGGAGTGTCGCGGCGGTGGAATGCACCTATGTCGATTTTGAATGGATCCACCCCCAGATCATCAGCTTCCATTCCCGCACGGGAAGCCGGGTGGCTGAATCGATCCTCAAGAACTGGAACGAAATTCGTCGCAGCCGGCGAATCAGGAAAATCGTTCCACTGGCGGTGGCCCGGAAGGCGGAAGACTTCACGGCCGCTGGTTCCAACGCCGGCTAAACGACCCAACTCATGAAAAAGGGCTGGGGCCGGGATAATTGTCCCGGCCCCAGCCCTTTTTCATGCCGCGCGCATCAAATCGCGGACTATTTCAAAGCCTTGACTTTCTTCTCAACCTCGGTCTTCTTGGCCTGATCCCGCCGGCTTGCCGAGGCCATTTCAATGCCTTCGAGATAGGCCTTTCGGGCCTCGTCCTTCCTGCCTAGGGCGGCAAGAACATCTCCAAGGTGGTCGTATATCTCAAGGTTCAATCCACCTTCCATCCGCGAGGCGGCAAGAAGCGGCTTGAGGGCCTCCTCATTCTTTCCTTTCCGGTGAAGGACCCAACCCAGGCTGTCGAGATAGGAAGCGTTGTCGTCAGGCGCATCATCGCCTGACTTTTCATTGGTTTTCAGCCTGAGTTTGCGATCCTCCTCGATGGCCTTGCGGATCATCTGCTCGCACTTCTCGAGGTTCTTGTTGTTGTCGGCCCAAATGTATCCAAGGTCGTTGTTGTATGTGGGGTTGCCAGGCTCCTTCTTGAGCAACTGCTCAAGGATGGTGGTGGCCTCGTCAACTTTCTTCATCTCCATCAGCACGCCGGTCATCGAATAGCGAAGGTCGTCGATGATCTCGACTTTTTGCTCCTTGTCCTTGATCTCCTCGTCATTGTCAACGAGGTCGATGAGGGCCTGGTAGGCCTTGAGGGTTTCCTCGAGTTTGCCCGCTTCCCTGAGGAGCCGGCAGCGAAGGTCGGCGGCGCCGATCGGCCTCAATGCCTTGCCCCGCTCGAGTCGCTTGAGAACTTGCTCGGCTTTTTCCAAGTTTCCCTGGCGGGCCTGGCACATCAGCAGCCTGCGAAGGACATTTGACTGGGCCTTTTTGATCAACCCTTCCTCGTCCGCCGATTCCGGCAGGTTGAGATCCAGCAATTCCTGGCAGGCCTTCTCGCACTCGGCGAACCGACCCACCTCGTAGAGGTTGAAAATAAGGGCATTATACCCTTGGAGTATCTTGCTTGGGCTTTGAAGTTCAAGGGACTGCGTGATGTGGTCGCGCAGGAACTTCGCGCCCGCGTCATTACGCCTGAGATGGAAGGCGGCCCTTCCCAGGACATACAAGGCGTTTGTGTTCAGCTTTTCCGGGCCATCCGTTTTCCTGTCAAGAAGGTCAATCGCCGCGTCCACAACCCGCTTGCCCGCTTCCCTGTTGGTGATCAGGTTGCGGTAGCCGGAACGAATCGCTTCCGTTCCCGTGAGGCGGTTCAACTCTGTCACCTGACGGGTGACATCGCCCGCTTGGGACGCCTGTCCCATCACCATCATCAGGGACAACATCCATGTCGCGTTCATCATATGATTGCTCCTGGGCCCGTTTCCCAAACCCGATTGGCATGTTCCGTCACGACACTAACCTAATATGGCCTTGAATGCCATTCGATTGGCCTGCCGGTGCGATTAGCGCACCGGGGTGCAACCGGGCGGGCAAGCGACGGAAGCGGGGGGCGGGCAGTATGGTGCCGCCGTGTAGGCGGGTGCCGAATAAGCCGGTGGCGGACAATAGGAAGGGGCCGGCTGGGCGTATGCGGATGGTTGTGTTTGGTGGGGCCCGTAATTCCGTTCACAGTACTTGTGGCAAGCCGTGTGACATCCAAAGACGGATCCAAAACCCAAGAAAGCGGCACAGGCCGGGAACAATCGACGAATCAACATGACAACCTCCAAGTCGCATGGGATTTCAGCGAAGCGAGGAGGGCCTTAAACAATCAAACTCGGCAGAATCAAGCCCCACCTTGAATCCGGGAAGAATGCGCAAGGTTTGCCGGCGCACAGGTAGGATTCATTTGTCCAACAACATTCAAATTTTTGGGAAAAACACAGGACCCTTGGCAGAGTACTCGGTTTCTGGCTCGCAAGGTCGAATGTGTTAATTACAGCTGAATTTGGGTCAATTCGCTGCGGAATCGCCCGGGAGGATGGGCACTCACTTCAGCTTGCGGGGAACTGAATCGCATATCGGTTTTGTAATCTTGGATTCCGCTGGCAAACCGGTATCAAACCCATGGTGGACTTGGGGATAGCCGCACGGGGCAATCCCCTCCGACTGATCAAGAGGCCCAAGGAATCCGCTCCCACCATGCCGAAGCGCAACGATATCAAGAAAATTCTCATCATCGGTTCAGGACCCATCATCATTGGGCAGGCCTGCGAATTCGATTACAGCGGCACGCAAGCCTGCAAGGCCCTCAGGGAGGAGGGATACGAGGTGGTGCTGGTCAATTCAAATCCAGCCACCATCATGACCGACCCCGACATGGCGGACCGGACTTACATCGAACCGATCACATGGCAATTCGTTGAAAAGATCATTGAACGGGAACGACCCGACGCTCTCCTTCCGACCGTAGGCGGCCAAACCGCTCTTAACACGGCGATGGCCTTGGCCAAGCATGGGGTTCTCCAAAAGCATGGCGTTGAAATGATCGGCGCCGACCCGGTGGCGATCGACAAGGCCGAGGACCGTGAGAAATTCAAGCAGGCCATGGCACGGATTGGAGTGGCTGTTCCAAGAAGCGCGGTTGTCAAATCGGTGCAGGAAGCCGACAAGGCCATTGAGTCCATTGGCTTGCCATGCGTCCTCAGGCCCAGTTTCACCATGGGCGGAACAGGTGGCGGAATCGCCTACAACCGCGAGGAATTCACGGACATTGTTCGCCGGGGAATTGAGTTGAGCCCCGTGGGTGAAACCCTGATAGAGGAATCCATTCTCGGCTGGAAAGAATTCGAACTCGAGGTGATGCGGGATTGCGCTGACAATGTCGTGATCATTTGCAGCATTGAAAACCTCGACCCGATGGGTGTCCACACCGGTGACAGCATCACGGTGGCCCCCGCCCAAACCCTGACGGACAAGGAATATCAGAGGATGCGCGATGCGGCCATCGCCATCATCCGCGAAATCGGGGTGGCCACCGGCGGGAGCAATGTTCAATTCGCCGTCAATCCAGCCAATGGATCGATGGTGGCGATCGAGATGAATCCACGCGTCTCCAGGTCGAGCGCGTTGGCAAGCAAGGCGACGGGATTCCCCATCGCCAAAATTGCGGCGAAACTTGCCGTTGGCTACACACTTGATGAGTTAAGAAACGATATCACCCGGGAAACCCCGGCCTCGTTCGAGCCGACGATTGATTATGTCGTCACGAAAATTCCACGCTGGGCCTTTGAAAAATTCCCCGACGCCAACCCCGTCCTGACGACTCAAATGAAGTCCGTGGGCGAAACGATGGCCATTGGCCGGACATTCAAGGAATCGTTCCAGAAAGCACTGAGGGGCTTGGAAAACGGCAGGGCCGGATTGGGTTCCGATGGCAAGGACCGCTGGGGCCGCGCCGACCAACCATCGATCGAGGAAATACTTCCCGCCCTGGCCACGCCGACATCGGAAAGGATCTGGTTCGTCAGGTACGGACTTCTTGCCGGCCTCACCGATGAGGAAATCCATCACCGTACCAAGATCGATCCCTGGTTCATCACACAAATGCGTGGGCTGATCGCCACGGAGACGGAACTCAGGTCCGCGGGAAGCTTGGATAATGCGGGGACGGCCCTTCTCTGGAAGGCAAAGCAGGAAGGATTTTCCGACAGGCAGTTGGCCCATATTTGGGCAGTTGACGAAATGACCGTGAGGTCCAAGAGAAAATCGCTTGGCATCGTTCCCACTTACAAGACCGTCGACACCTGCGCCGCCGAATTTCAAGCGCACACTCCCTATCATTTTTCCACCTATGAGACCCCGATCACGCGGGTTTCCGCCGATGGTTTAACCACCACGACCTTCGATGATGAAACCCTTCCTACCGCCAGAAAAACCCGAATCATGATTCTTGGCGGCGGCCCCAACAGGATCGGCCAAGGCATCGAGTTCGACTATTGCTGTTGCCAGGCGTCATTCGCCCTGCGCGATGACGGCTTTGAAACCATCATGGTCAACTCGAACCCTGAAACCGTCTCGACTGACTACGACACATCCGACCACCTGTTCTTTGAGCCACTGACAGCCGAGGATGTGCTGAACATCGTCGACCGGATGGCCCCGGCCGGACTGATCGTTCAGTTTGGCGGGCAGACCCCGCTTAACCTCGCCAGGTCCTTGGAAGCGGCAGGCGCCCCGATCATCGGCACCAGCGTGGATAGCATCGACATCGCCGAGGACCGCGAAAGGTTTCAGGACCTTGTCGAGAAATTGCACCTCCGCCAGCCACCCAACGGCACGGCGCTTGACTTGCCGCAAGCCCTTAAGGCCGCCAGGCGCATCGGATTTCCAATCCTCGCAAGGCCAAGCTATGTCCTTGGTGGGCGCGGCATGGAGATCCTCTACGACGAGGAATCCCTGACACGGTACATGGAACACACCCATGATCCGTCATCGGGCAAGCCGGTGCTGATCGACAAATTCCTGGAAGCCGCGATTGAGGTCGATGTCGACTGCCTCAGTGACGGCGACGCGACGATCATTGGCGGGGTGATGCAGCACATCGAGGAAGCCGGAATCCACTCCGGTGACTCGGCCAGCGTCCTGCCGCCGCACAGTCTCCCGGCCGTGGTTGTCGAGGAAATCAAGCGGCAGACAAGGGAATTGGCGCGCAAACTCAAGGTGCGCGGATTGATGAATGTCCAATTCGCCGTCGCGGGGTTGCGAAATGTGCCGGACCCCCAGGCCACGGGTTCAAGTTCGGGACCGGTTGAGATTTTCGTGCTCGAGGTGAATCCAAGGGCCAGCAGGACTGTGCCCTTCGTTTCCAAGGCCACCGGCGTTTCGTTGGCTCGCTTGGCATCCTTGGTGATGGCCGGGAAATCGATTCGTGAATTGCCTGAGGCCAAGGAAGTCACACCCGGTTATTTCTCCATCAAGGAAAGCGTGTTTCCATTCAACAAGTTTCCCGGCGTCGACATCATTCTTGGCCCCGAGATGCGCTCCACCGGGGAAGTCATGGGTATTGACGACAACTTCGGGATGGCCTTTGCCAAGAGCCAAACAGCGGCATTCAACACCCTCCCCCTTCAAGGTCAGGTTTTTCTTTCCGTCGCCGACCGTGACAAGCCGGCGGCGATCGAGATAGCGCGGGCGATGGTCGAGATCGGATTCAGCCTCCTTTGCACCAGGGGCACCGCTAAGCTCCTTCGCGAGCATGGCATCGTCGCCGCGGAGGTTGCCAAGCTTCAGGAAGGCCGGCCCAACCTGATCGACCACATGAAAAACAGGCAGGTGGCCCTGGTCATCAACACCCCCAGCGGCAGGGGCGCCAGAACGGATGAAGGAAGAATACGCGCCTCGGCCGTTTCCCACGGTGTGACATGCATCACCACGATTGCGGCGGCCTATGCGGCGGTGGAGGCTTGCAGGGCTCTCAAGACAAGGGAATTTTCGGTGCAGAGCATTCAGGAAAGATTCGCCGCGCTGGCAGGGAAATAAAAAATCGCGGTTGGAATCCAACGGTTATTCAGGCGCAAACATTCAGTGAAGACGATGAATCTCCTTTTCCTGATTGCATTTCAAGCCTCGATAGCCTAGGTTACCCGATATGTGATGAGGCATTCTCATGCCCGCAGTATTGGTGTCCACAGGTAGCGGACCCAGCATTCCGCTCGACAAGCCCGTTCTTCTGCTTGGCCGGCAGGAAGAGTGTGACATCGTTCTCGAATCAAGAAAAATATCCCGCAAGCATTGCTGCCTCGCCGTGATCAATGGCACCGTGATCATCCGAGACCTGGCCAGCACCAACGGGATCACCGTGAACGGAAAACGGGTCACGCACGCAACACTCACTCCAGGCGACATTGTTTCCATTGGCGGCCACGCCTTTCGACTGAAGTGGGATTCGCTCTCCGGATCATCGGATAAGCCGGTTTCACCCGTCTTGCCGCAGTCGGTCGATTCTGGTTTTGACAAACCAGTTCCTATCCCGGAACCTTCCCCCAGCCATAAGTCATCTGGAGGCAACCTTCTCGCGATCGCTTAACTGCTGGCGCTGCGATAAGACGCGATCGATCCGATGAAAATACGCCTGCTTCCTGACAGTGAAATGATGGCGGAAACCAACATCCAGCAGATCCACCACGGATCCAAAATGGCTTTTCCCACGATTTCCGCGGGAACACTGACGACCAGGAGGGCGGGAAGGACAAATGTGAAGACCATGCGCACCGGCCATGCCCAGGCCACATCATAGATATCCCTTGGATATCGCATCAGGGTGGAGAACAGCCACCACAATTCCATGAGGCTTTGGTTGCGCACCATCCAGATGGCGGTCGACGAAAGAATCAAAAGGAACGAATACGCCATCGAAACCCCGGCCACAAACAATGCGGCGAACAAGGCCAGGGTCCAACCGGAAACCGGATGGCCCATCTGGAACACCGCGACACCCATCATTCCCGAACCGATGAACAGTTTCGGCACGGTCGACCAGTCAATCAGGCGGATGGAAAGCAGGAATTGCTCGTCGATTGGCTTCAGCAGGTGCAAGTCGAGGTTGCCAGTCCTGACCAAGTCGGAAAATTCAACGAAGTTCTCCAGGAACAATGTCTCAACGACTCCTTCAAGCGTGTAATAACAACCGAGAAAAAAAAGGAACGAGGCGCTGTCCCAACCGGCGATGCTGTCCACGCCCCTGAAGAGCGTCCTGTAAAAAACCAGGAGAATTCCAAGCCAAACCAGTTCCAGCAGCACCTTCATGACGAAGTTGCCCCTGAACGCCATTTCGCGGGTCAGGCTGAACCGTGCGAACACCGCGACAAGCCGAAGGTAGCTCGCGAACGATCTTTTCAAGGCCATGGCCTACCCTCCGTATCCGCCATAGCGCCGCAAACCAAGGGCATAAGCCCCCCGGGCCATGGCTAAAAAGCCGAGGCACCAGGCCGCCTCGATCCCAAGGCCCCAGACGACATCGTTCCAGTCTCCAGCCTTGCCCATGATCAGAGCGGCTGGAAAATACGCCATGAACTGCATTGGCAGAACCTTGAGGATTCCCGCCACCCAAGGATCCAAAAGGTCGAGCGGCAAGAAATGGCCCGAGACGAAAAAATTGACGGTATTGACCAAATAGAGGAAAGAACTGATTTCAAGAAACCAGAATCCCAGCATTCCCAAGGACGCCTCGAATGCGAAACCAAGAATGAATGACATTAAGAGGGCCGTCGCGTAAAGGCAAAACCAACATGGATCGGGCGGGGCGTCGAAAAAGTCCCGACAAAGGAAAAATATAACTGAATAAAGCGGTATGGAGGTGATGATGTAGGCAACCTTGTGGGCCATCCTGTAAGCGAGCAGGTACGAAATCAGGTCCAAGGGTTGCACCAGATACCTTTTGAGATTGCCATCCCTCACATCACGGGCAATCCCGCTGGCCAGGCCGGGCATGCTTGAGAACATGCGGCTGACATGGACGAGAAGTAGGTAGGCCACCACCTGCCTGTAGGTGTAACCCGAGATCTCATCCTTGTTGGCATAGACCGCCTTCCACAGGAGCAATGTTGTCACCAGGGGAAGCAAGCGGAGAAAGGTTCCCAACAGGAAGTCAGCCCTGTAGGCCAGGCGCTCAACCAGCGAAACCTTGAAGATGTTGAAATACTTCGTGAGCGACTTGACCAAACGGACCGAAAGGCTCGAATCCATCGCCAAGGACCCGATGTTGGAGCTCATGCACCCGCCCCCGACGCCGATTCCTGGAAATACCTGGCCACGACCTCCTCAAGCGGCGGATCGCTGACCGTGAGGTCGGTGACGGGAAACTGCTCGAGGATTCCCGAGATCGTTTCCGAAACCATGTCCCTGCTGACGCTGAGGTCGACAACCGATCCCATCACCGTTGCGGAATCGGGCAACCTCAGTCCGGGAGGTATGGCCTCTCCGGCAAACTGGAGGCGGACCTGCTTGTAGGCGCCAAAGCGCTGGACAATGCCGGCAAGGGGCCCATCATGGACCAACTTCCCGTTCGTGATGACGAGCACGCGCTGGCACAGCGCCTCGACATCGCGCATATAGTGGCTGGTCAGCAGGATCGTCGCCTTCTTCGACTGGTTGTATTCCCTGAGGCATCGCTGGATGGTTTGCTGGGCCACGACATCCAGGCCGATGGTGGGCTCGTCGAGCATCAGCACCCTGGGTTCATGAAGAAGGCATGCGATGAGTTCCATCTTCATTCTCTCACCGAGCGACAATTCGCGGACGGGTTGGCGCAGGAGCTTGGCGACGCCGAACAGCTCGACTAATTCGCCCATGACCCGTCGGAATCGATCCTTGGGCAATGAATAGATCTCGCGATGCAATTCGAAGCTGTCGGAAGCTGGAAGGTCCCACCAAAGCTGGTTTTTTTGCCCCATGACAAGCGCGAACTGCCGGCGAAAGGGATCGGCCCTTTCCCAAGGGACATACCCCAGAACCTCGGCTGTTCCAGAACTCGGATAAATCAACCCGGAAAGCATCTTCAGCGTGGTGGTTTTCCCGGCGCCGTTGGGCCCGAGAAAACCAACGATTTCCCCAGGTTGGATCGAAAAGCTGACATTGTCGACGGCAACGATGACCCGGTTCCTGCCACCCCACAAGGCGCGGAGCGACCCCATCAGGCCGGGGGACTTCTCCGCCACGCGGTAGTGCCGCGAAAGCTCCTTGGCCGAGATGATCGGAGGGTCAATCATCGATAGCCCGCCATGTCGTCAGAATTCGAGGGTGATTTCACGCCAGCGACTTCAACAGCAGCGCGCCATCGCGGATGTCCGAGAAGCGGGATGCCTGGTCCCCGACTTCCCGCTCGATGCACAGCGGACCTGAATATCCCGCGGCCTTCAGTGCCGAGATGAAGCGCGGTATGCCGACCGCGCCCTTGCCCAGCGGAACCTCGGTTCCCCATTCTTTAGGGTTTTTCGGGGCAAACGCGTCCTTGACATGGACGCTGCGGATGTCCGGTCCGAGTATTCCAACCGCTCGAATCGGATCGCCCATGTCGTACAACAACATATTGGCGGGATCGAAATTGATTTTGACATTCGGGCACTTGAGCTCGTCGAGCGTCAGGCGAAGCAGGTCCGCCGACTCCTGGCCTGTTTCAAAAGCCAAGGTCACCCCCTTGGCCGTGGCCATCGATGCGGCCTTGCCGAGTGTGTTTAGGAAGGGGCCCCGGGCGGAATCGCCGGGTTCAGGAATGAATCCCGCATGCAGCATCAGGTCGCGCAGGCCCAAGGCCAAGGTGCGCTCCAAGGCCCATGCAAGCCGTTCCAATCGCTCCGGACGGGTCGAAGGGTCGCCAAAACCACCAGTGGCCTTGATCGTGGCCGGAGTGGTGTAATCCTCACCGGGAAAACCCAGCATGGCCCCGGTTAATTCCAGGCCGCTAGCCAACGCCGCCTCAGGCATCCGATCGCCCTCATTCCATGAGGCATGATGGGGGTCACCACAGGCGATCTGGACCGAACGGATTTCGAGCCTGCTCACGAATGAAACCAATTCAGGGATGCTTGTGACTTGGAGGGACCAACTACAGACCCCTATTTTCATGCTGCCCATTTTTTCCTCCGTCAGCCTAGGCCTTTTCAATGACACAGTTGAGTGGACCCTTTTTCCCTTCGCTCACGGACCTGATCTGCTCATGCCTTAATTCAACAATTTCAAGCGGGCCAATCATCAGCAAGGCTTGGCCTTCGTGGTGGGCGGCAAGCATGACCTCAGTGGCCTTGCTTGCCGGCCACCTCATCACCTTGACAAGTGTTTCGATAACGAAATCCATGCCATGGTAGTCGTCGTTCAGCAGTAATAGTTTGTAGGGCGGTAGCAAACGGGTTGCACCTTCCACCTCTGTTTCGGGCAAGGCGCTGGCATGAAATCGAGGTTGATTGGCGAGGGTTTGAACCATGTTTTTTGTCTACAGATGGCGCAAAAGGTTTCAAGATACTTTCATATATCATTTAATATCAATCTTGGCCCATCAAGATTCCCAGCCCACTTTCAGGGAATTCTTCAGGCCAATTCTTCGATTTCTTGTTTGTGGCTCGGATACCGCAAGATCAACGCGTTGATTTCCGGTTCGGAATAGTCTGAGGAGTCAAATCCGGGAACCATGACCGTTGAGACCAGGGTCCAACCAGTCGATCCCATGGGCCTGCTCCCATGAATCGCGCCCGCGGGAATGACAATTTGGGGTATTTGACCCCGGCCAATATCAGGTCCCAAGGTGACTTGCCTTCCCGAAGGGTAGGAAAGGTCACCAAGAATCAACATGCCTAGAGGCGATCCGGCATGGTGAAAGTATATTTCGGTGCTGGCAAGCCGATGCAACCGGGAATGCTCACCGGCTTTCAGAAGATAATAAATCGCCGTGCCGGCCGATCTTGATGAAAAAACCGTCGGCTCAATGAACCGATTGTGACCGCCACGCCAAGTTTCCAGGTACCAGCCTCCCTCACGAGGCAATGGCGCCAATCCCAAAGCCTCGATGACCTCTTCCGCTGTCGCCATGCTCAATCACCACTATTGTTGATTCGCCTTGAGGATAATCAGGGCCACTTCGGGGGGACATCCCCAGCGCAAGGGCTGTGATGACCCCAAGCCGCAAGTGACATGCAACAGGGATTTCCCCACCCGGAACCACCCATGGTCGAATCGCCTGCCGTGGCGGCTTGGCATGATGACCGGTCCGATCAACGGAAGGCGGATTTGCCCACCATGCACATGGCCGGCAAAAATGAGTTTGGCCCCGGCTTGCGCCGCCCATGCCGCCTGATCGGGTGAATGACACAAGGCGATCGTGAAATCAGCCGATCCAAGGCCGGCGCCCGAGGTATGCCTGCCGCGCCAAGGTCTTTCATTTCCGATGAACCGGGTGTCAACTCCCTTGATGCGGATGATTTTCTCGCGGCCGCCGACCATGTGGTACCGATGCCTTCTCAAGGCTTTTTCAAGCATATCCGGCTTGTACCACATGTCATGATTGCCAAGGATTCCAACACGAACCGTTTTTTCCGGGAATCGACCCAATGTCCCACCCACCCACTGGTGGTATGCCAATCCGTCCACGGTGTCGCCCGTCAGCAAGACCAGGTCGGGATGCAGGCGCGAACATTCAAAAATGACCGCCCGGAACCACTCCCTGGTGGGGGTCTCCCGAAAGTGTAGGTCCGAGATGTGGAGTACCTTCAAACCATCCCAGGAAGGCGGCAAATCCGGCAGTTGCACAACCGAGGTGGTCAAGCTTGGGTAAAGCACTTCGTTTCCAGGCCATTTGGCCACCCGTCCGCGCCAACCGCCTCCATGATCCAGGCGGCCTGGCCTCAAAACCGGACTGATCCTTGTTCTGGCATAATCAGATACTTCTTGTGGGCGTTGATGGAACCGACGCGCAATCGTCACCGCCACAAGCAGAACCCAGCCGATGCAGGCCAAGCCGATTTGGATGGGGCCAACAGTTTCCCCCATGGGCAAAACGGCCCACAAAGATGGACACAAGTAGGCGGTCAGAGTGAAAAGCCAAAAAAGGTGGGCCAATTGGACGACATCAGTCATCCTGCGGCCGACAAGCCTTCCGTACCACCAATTATGGCAAGCGACCGTCACCGTGGCATGACCGGGGAACAGGAGCAAGGCGACAAGGATGGATAGTGCGATGTTCATTGACACCGTGACTCGCGGGCGCGAAGGTCAGGTTAGCAAAACGCAAGTTGGAATGATCAATCCTGGACGATTCGAACCCCAACGACTCCCGGTATTTTGGAAAGCCTTTTGGCAAATTCCATCACAAGTTCAGGGCCGCTGGATCCCTCAAGATAAACCACGCCCTGATTGAGGCTGTACTTCACGCCGGCAAATCGGGGTTCCTTGCTGATCAATTCAGTGATGACCAAGCCGGGTTCAGGATAGGAACGCGTTTGAGCGGCGCTGGTTCTAAACGCCGAGGATTTTGAAGAACTCTCTCCCGTTGCCACTTCGCTGGTTCCTGAAGTCAACGCCGCCCCGCGAATAGCTTCCTCGGTAACGGGCTGACTAAGGGCATTTCGCCTGGTTTCAACCTGAATAGGCCCCTCGATTGGATCAAGAGATACCAGGGCGGGTGGTCGAACGCCCAAGGGGCCCACATACAGCTCATTCTGGACCCTTTCGATCCCCCGGATTTGCTCCAGCATGGCAACAACCCGGGGAATCAATGCCTTTTCTGAAACGGGCCCCATGATCGTCAGAACCCCGGAACGGCACCGAACAACAAGGTTCAATTGGCTGAAGTCCGGTGAATCAACCAATGCCTTCCTCGCCGCCAAGGTTTGTTGAATATCCCTGGAAGTGGAAACGGGATATTCCTTGGCCAAAGCCGGAAAAGCCGCGGCGGGAGCAGGGGATGGCTGCGCCCAAATCATAATCAGGCAAGTGACGAGTGTAGTCGACATGACTCACTCATCATCCCCTTGAAGACCCATGGCCCGCACGACGAGAGTTTAGAAATTCAAAGACAAATTGAAAAAGAAGGTTCCGGCCGCGACGGATTTTCCGTTCGCGCTAGGCGTGAATGGCCCTTTTGTGGACAGCAAGCGCGGCTTCCTTCAACGCTTCCGACAAGGTGGGATGCCCGTGGCAAATCTTGGCAATATCTTCGCTGGAACCGCGGAACTCCATGATTGTCACGGCCTCGGCAATGAGATCCGATGCCCGCGGCCCCAAAATATGGACTCCAAGAACTCGGTCGGTGGCGGCATCAGCCAAAACCTTCGCGATCCCCTCATCCTCTCCCATGCACTTGGCCCTGGCGTTGGGCTTGAATGGATATTTCCCAACCTTGTAATCAACGCCGGCGGCTTTCAATTCCTCCTCGTTGCGACCGACGCTGGCAAGTTCGGGCCAGGTGTAAATCACGCTGGGAATCGTGCCATGGTCCAGGTGGGGTTTTTGACCAGCAAGCCTTTCGGCGAAGGCCACGCCCTCATCCTCGGCCTTGTGGGCCAACATCGGTCCCGCAACAAGGTCGCCGATCGCGTACACGCCGGCGACCTTGGTCTGGAAGTTCGAATCAACCGCAATCTGCCCTGTTTTGGAGTCAGGTTGAATCCCCAGTTCCTCAAGGCCAAGTCCTTTCGTGTAAGGCTTCCTCCCCACACAAACAAGAACCTTGTCAGCCTTGATGGCCAAGGGCTTGCCGTCCGCCTCGCACTTCAGGCTCAGGCCGCCCTTGTCGATAGAATGGCCCGTGACCTTGGTTCCCAACTGGAAAGACATTCCTTGCTTTTCAAGCGATTTCTGAAGCAGGCCCGCCATTTCCCCGTCCGCGATCGCGAGAATCCTGGGAAAGTATTCAACAACCGTCACTTTCGCGCCAAGCCGCTTCCAGACCGAGCCCAATTCCAGCCCGATATATCCGGCGCCAACAAGGACCAAATGCTCGGGAACTTTCTCGAATGACAAGGCTTCGGTGCTGCTGACAATGTTCTTGCCATCAAAAGGCAAGAAGGGCAGGTTCACCGGTTCGCTTCCGGTGGCAAGGAGAACCCGCTTGCAGGCAAGCGAAGCCGTCCCGCCGGCGGCAAGTTCAACATTCACAGAACCGGGTGAGGCAATCCTTCCAGTCCCGTAGAAAACCTCGACCTTGTTTTTCTTGAGAAGGAAAGCAACACCTTGGGTCAATTCCTTGACGACGGAATCTTTTCGACCCAGCATGCCGGCAAGGTCAAGCTGGGGCGGGGCCACCTTGATTCCATGCCTTGCGGCCTGATTGGCAATCACGCTGAAAAGTTCGCTGGAATCAAGAAGCGCCTTGCTCGGGATACAACCCACATTGAGGCAAGTGCCTCCCAATGTCGCCCTTTTCTCGACACAGGCGACTGACATCCCAAGCTGGGCGGCCCTGATCGCCGCCACATAGCCGCCCGGGCCGCCACCAATCACCACCAGGTCGAATGATGCCACGCGCTTACTCCAGGATTGCGGGAGGGATGGTCGCCAGCAGCTTACACCTCGAGCATCAATCGCTCGGGATTCTCGATGCATTCCTTGACGCGGACGAGGAAGCCTACCGCCTCTCGGCCGTCGATGAGTCTGTGATCATAGGACAAGGCCAGATACATCATCGGACGGATGGCGATCTGGTCGTCAACCACCACCGGGCGCTTCTGGATGGTATGCATTCCAAGGATTCCGCTCTGGGGCGGATTCAGTATCGGCGTCGAGAGCAACGAACCGAAAACACCACCGTTGGTGATCGTGAATGTCCCACCCTGCAGGTCGGCCACCGAAATCTTGCCATCCCTGGCCTTGACCGCCAGTTCGACGATTCCCTTTTCGATCTGCGCGAATGTCATCTTGTCCGCATCACGGAGCACGGGAACCATGAGACCCTTTTCGGTGCTGACGGCAACACCGACATCGAGGTAGTTCGGCGTGACGACATCCGAGCCCTCGATCCTCGCGTTAACGGCGGGGAAAACCCTGGCGGCCTCGGCAACAGCCTTCACGAAGAAACCCATGAAGCCAAGGCCCACCCCGTGCTTCTTTTGGAACGAGTCCTTGTATTTGGCCCGCAGCGCCATCACCGCGGACATGTCGGCTTCGTTGAATGTCGTGAGGATCGCGGCATTTTGCTGGGCGGACAAAAGCCTTTCGGCGATCCGCTGCCGAAGGGTCGACATCCTTGTTCGGGTTTCCGACCTGGTTGGAGAAACCTTGGCTGGTTCCGACGAGGCGGGAGCCGACTTCGTTGAGCCGATGGCCGCCTGGACATCCTCCTTGATCACCCGGCCATCCCGCCCCGTGCCTGAAATCTTGGAAGTATCCAAACCGTGCTCGTCAGCCATTTGACGGGCGGAGGGAGAAGCCGCCTGCACGGAGGACGCCTTTGCGACCGGTGCTGGCGCCGGCGTGTTGGCCGGAGCGGCGGGCGCGTTGGCCGGAGCGGCGGAACTGGTAACTTTCCCCGGAAGGATTTTGCCGACAACCTGGCCGACCATTACCTTCTGGCCTTCCTGAACGATCACCTCGAGTGTCCCCTCGGCGGGACTTGCGATTTCCTGTGACGCCTTGTCCGTTTCCAGCTCAAAAACGGGTTCTCCAGCCTTCACTCCCTGTCCGGCCTTGCGAACCCACCTGGAAAGCACGCCCTCACTGACTGACTCCCCGACCGATGGAACCTTGATTTCGACGCTCATGCAGATTTGGGGAAAACGCCATCGGTGATGGATTTATTCCGACGATCGCTTTCCCCATCCCCCTTTCTCGATTGGCCAAGCCGGAAATATCCCGATTTCCCGGGGTGTCAGGCCCTCGCTGACACTTTCTCCTTGGAATTAGCTGATGCTTCAGCCTGGGATCCCCTCGCTCGGGCGCCCACCAGATGTGTCCCGCCGCCGCGAAGGGCCTTTTCCACCAGTTCCTTCTGTTCCCGTTCATGGATTTTTTTCAAGCCCGTCGCGGGACTGGCGCTCGCATCACGGCCGACATAGTGAGGCTCAAGGCCAAGAGCACGAAGCCTGGGTTCAATGAAAGACCAGGCTCCCATGTTCTGGGATTCCTCCTGGGCCCACACAAGCAGTTGGCTTTTCTTGTACCGCTTGATCACCGCTTCCAGTTTTTCGGTGTTGAGCGGGTAAAGCTGTTCAATGCGAATCAAGGCGGCGTCTGAGCCCTTCTGCCTGTCCCTGTCCTCAAGCAGGTCGTAGTAGAGCTTGCCGGAGCAAAGCACGATCCTTTTCACCTTGGCGGGATCGGCGGAGGCGTCATCAAGGATTTCATGGAAGTTCCCGGTCGACAACTCCGAGACTTGGGAAACGGCCGCCTTGTGCCTCAACAGGCTCTTGGGCGACATGACAATGAGCGGCTTCCTGAAATTCCGCTTCATCTGCCTTCTTAGCAGGTGAAAAATTTGGGATGGGGTGGTTGGATTGACCACCTGCATGTTGTCCTCGGCGCACATTTGGAGGAATCGCTCCAGGCGGGCGCTTGAGTGCTCGGGTCCCTGGCCCTCGTATCCGTGGGGCAGGAACATCACCACCCCGCTGTCACGGCGCCATTTGGATTCGCTGGCCGCGATGAACTGGTCGATGATCGATTGGGCCCCATTGGCAAAGTCGCCAAATTGGGCCTCCCAGATGACGAGGCAGTCGGGCATGTCGAGGGCATATCCGAACTCGAAACCGAGCACGGCGGCCTCCGAGAGAAGGCTGTCAAACACCTCCACAGTCGCGGATCCGGTCGCGGAGGAGGCCAGTGTGTTGTGCTTCGCGCTGGTGCGCGTATCGGTGATCACGGCGTGGCGATGGCTGAATGTACCACGCCTGACATCCTGTCCCGTGATCCTCACGCTGGTACCGTCATTGAGTAGCGTCGCCATGGCCAATGCCTCCGCGGCGCCCCAATCCAGCGGAAGCGATTCGCGCACCGCCTGGTTTCGCCGCGATAGGATCTCCTTGACCTTGGGATGCGGGCTGAATCCCTCGGGAATGACATCAAGTTTGGCGGCCACGGCGCGAAGAACAGTTTCTGAAACGGCCGTGGAAACGGCGGCATGGGAATAATTCGCCCTGAGACCCTTCCAAGTTCCGTCGAAGCCGAGCATGCCTCGATAAAGAACCACCCCGGCGCGTTCACGGGTCAGCGCCGTCTCAAGCTTCCGGTCGATCTCGGCGCACATCTCAGACCTCAGGTCGGGGGTAAGTTGACCCGAGGCCTCCAGTTGGTCGGCATAGCGATTGGGGGGGGAGGGTCGCGACCTGATAATTGAATACATCACCGGTTGGGTGAATGCCGGTTCATCGCCCTCGTTATGCCCGTACTTTCGGTAACAGACAATGTCCACCACGACATCCCGCTTGAACTGCTGACGGAACTCCATGGCGAGGCGGGCCAAGAACACAACGGCTTCCGGATCATCACCATTCACATGGAAGATCGGAGCCTGGATGACCTTGGCGACATCGGTGCAGTGATGGGTGCTGCGGGCATCGGTCGGTGATGTCGTGAAACCTATCTGGTTGTTGATGACCACATGAACCGTTCCACCAGTCGTGTACCCCTCAAGGTTGGAAAGGTTCAAGGACTCGGCGACGATGCCCTGGCCTGCAAACGCGGCATCGCCGTGAATCAGGAGTGGCACAACCCTGAGGCGATCCTGATCGGACTTGCGCTTCTGCTTGGCGCGAACACGCCCCTCGACCACAGGGTTCACTGCCTCCAAATGACTGGGGTTCGATGTGAGGGAGAGGTGCAATTTTCCCCCATCGGCGGACTTGCGGTCGCTGGAATAACCAAGATGGTATTTGACATCCCCGTCACCACTCATGGTTTCGATGTCGTAATTTTCCTCGAACTCGGCGAAAACCTCCTCCAACGGCTTGCCCATGAAATTGACAAGCACATTGAGCCTCCCGCGATGGGCCATTCCAAGCACCATCTCATCGGCACCCAATGAGGGGGCGACCTCCGCCATGGTGTTGAGAAGCGGAATGAGCGACTCTCCCCCTTCAAGGGAGAATCTCTTCTGCCCCGTGAACTTGACCTGCAGGAAGTTCTCAAATCGCTCCGCATTGAGGAGGCTGTCCAGCGTGCGAACCCTGTCGGCCTGACGCATGTCCACCCTTGAACGGGTGGCTTCCATCTTTCGGGCCAGCCACTGGCGCACCGCCGTGTCCTGCACATGCATGTATTCCGCGCCAATGGTGCGGCAGTAGGTTTCCTTAAGGGCGGAAATAAGTTCCCGAAGCGTCGACCTTCCCATGCCGAAAAATTCGGAGCAATCAAATGTCCTGTCGAGGTCGGAATCGGAAAAACCAAGGTCAGTATGGCTGAGCATCTGCGCCTCGGCGCGAGGCGCTTCCAGGGGATTCAAGTCAGCCGCGAGGTGACCGAAATCTCGATATCGTCGGATCAATCGCGATATGCCGATGTGGTCGGAACCGTCGTTATTCGCGGTAACGGAACCCGACCGCTCCAACCCGGCAAGATATCCGTCGAAAAAGAAGTTCCATGAAGGATCAACCGAGGCTGGATTCTTCTTCCAGCGCTCAAGCATCTCCTCAATTAAACCAAGGTTGGCCGCGCTGATGGCGGAGGCAATAGTCATGATGCAAGGGCCCAAATATCGCTCAATCTCTCCAGAAAAACCCGCAGGAGAGGCAATAAACTTATCGTACTTGAAAATGCCGCTTGGGAACAAGCGAGGGTCTTTCTGCGGTTGAGGCTAACAAAATACCAACCCCCTAAAACATTAGGCGAAAATGATCCAATCAGGCCAACATCAAAGATTTGAAGCCACTGGAAGTACCAATTTGAAGACAGTCATGCCAAGCTGGTCTTTAGATAAAGTGATATCACCACCATGTTCCCTTGCCAATTTCCGGCTTACCGGAAGTCCCAAACCCGTTCCTCGATTGCCTTTGGAACTGACAAACGGCTTGAAAATCTCCTCGACCTTTTCATCTGGAACACCGGGGCCGTTATCAATCACATCAATTTCGACCTGATCCGCCATTACGGTTTTTCCCGTGACCACCCGCACACGGCCTTGATCGTGCTCCACCGCGTCCAAGGCATTTCCAACCAGGTTCAAGACGATTCGGTGAACAGCTTCGGGATCAGCAAGCACGACTCCGCTTCCCGGCCCTCGCTCATGCACGAGTTCAATCCCATTTTCCTTCGCCTTGGCTGCCAAAAGTTCAACCGCCTCGGCAACGATCCGGGTCGTGTCACATGACTCGCGAAAAGGTTCCCTGTCCTTTGAAAAACTCAGCATGTCCAGCACAAGTTCGTAAATCCGTTTCTGATTCCTTTCAACAATGCGCCATCCTTGGCTGATGGTGTCAATCGATTGGTCCGCCAGCCCAATCTTGACGACATCGGTACCGCTCATCAGTCCTTGCAGGATGTTCTTGATGTGGTGCGACAAGGAAGCCATGGCCGTGCCCACGGCGGCGAGTCGCTCAGCCTGAACCAGCGCCAGGTAATGCCGATTTTCTTCAACGGCCAATCCAGCAAGGTGAGCGATCGCCATGGCCAACTTGAGGTGGTCTTCTTGGAAGGCGGTCCCGACATTGGCCGGGTTCAGAAAATCGATGGCCGAGGTTTCACGGGTCGTGTCGAGGTAGAGCAAGCCCACCGTCTGGTCCCTTCCCCGCATGGGAACACACAGGATCTCCCTGACATGCGACCTCACAATGCTGGGCGCCGTCTGGAACCTTTCGTCAGCCTTGGCATCCGAAACCAGCACTCCCTCCTTGCGCCGGAGCACATGGTCCATCAGCGTGCGACTGACATGGATGGCTTCCACTCCAGGCGGTGGAGACCCGTGAAGCCCTCCCCGCCAATAAACCGCCCGTGGCGAGAAAGCCGCGGCATCGGGTTCCTGAGGTTGGTCGCGCTCGTCGAGTAGGATGCATCCGCGATCGGCATCGATGGTCCTGAAGACAAGCTCGAGCAACCGGGAAAGAAGTTTGTCCAGTTCGTAGATGTTGCTGATGGCCGTCGCGGTCTCGTACATGACCGCCAAGTTTCCCAAGGCGCGCTTGAGCCATTCACCCTCACCCTGTCCCGCCCTGGAAATGAGCCTGTCGCCCTCGGCTTCACCAAGACGGCTGACAACAGTTCCGCCAAGTGAGCCGGTGACCTGGCCGGTGATGAGGTTGATTTTCTCGGCTAATGACGGCGCGGAAACCTTTCTGGTTCCTTCCGAAACCATCACGAGCACGGTCTGGCCGACCTGAACCCTGTCACCGGAACGCAGCAGGCAATCTTGGACGGCCCGGCCATTCACATGCGTCCCATTGACGCTTCCCAAATCCCGGATTCGGTAGCCTTCGGAAGTTTCGACAAGTTCCGCGTGCCTCCTGGAAATTTCCGTGTCAAGCAACCTGACCTTGGCCGCAGTGTCGCGCCCAATCAACACCGTCGGGCCGCTGATGTTGAACTGCTTGCCCTCATCGGCGCCCCGGGTGACGATCAGCCTTGGCATGCTTAACTTGCCCCGCTGGGATCAGCCAGGCCGTGGATGCGCAAGCGTGACAGCATATCCCGCAAATCCGGAAAGACGGCATCCGGCCTCGCGGAAACCAAGGTTTCCAGCGAATCTGACCCCGTTCCCACAATCCAAGTGACACAACTTGCCGCCCTGCCCGCGGTGATATCCACAACCATGTCACCGACATAAAGGGCGTCATGAATGCCGATTCCCAACCTGTTGGCCGCCACGAGGATCATGGATGGATCAGGCTTGGGCTTGGAGGCATCCTCCGGGCCGCAGACAACATCGAACAATCCGGCGATTTCCAGGGAATTCAGGATAAGGCTCGTAAAGGCCCGCGGCTTGTTGCTGCAGATTCCGGTGCGAACGCCGGAATCCCTCAGAAAACCCAACAATTCCATGGCGTGGGGCAGCAACCGTGTTTGTTCGACGCAAGCCACGGCATGATGCGCCTTGTATCGCGGAATATCGACCGCCAAGTCGGTTTCGGCGATAGTCGATCGCAGGAGGTTCTCCACCCCCCTGCCAACCTTGGGGCGCACCTCCTGAACCGAAAGAGGATGCAGATTCCTGATTCGGCGAATCTCGTTGACACTCGCGGTGATGGCGTCATAGCTGTCGATGAGGGTACCATCCAAGTCGAACAGCACGGCTTGCGGCATGTTGTTGGGCATGGCTTTTTCCTGTGAGTTTTTTTTATGTCCCCCGAGAGAAAGAACCAGCACCGCCCGAATCGTCGGCGTTCAACGCCCGACCGCTCCCACATTCCCGTCATGATTCGCGAAGTACTTGATCACATTCCAGCGGGACCGGGCAAATGTGTGGCTGATGTCACCTTGGGGCGAGGCGGCCACACGCGGGCGATCCTGGAGCGAATGAGTGGATCGGGAACGATGATCCTGATGGACCTTGATGAACATGAAATGAAGGCCACGGTGTCATCACTCCAGCCCAACGGCGCCTCCATTTGGCCACACGCGGGAAACTTCGCTGGAATAGCCCAAGTCATGGCCGAATCGGGAATCTCCGGATTGGATGGCTTGTTGGCCGACCTTGGCGTATCCAGCATGCAAATTGATGATCCGTCCCGGGGTTTTTCTTACAGGCGGGACGGGCCGCTCGACATGAGGATGGATATGTCCCGGGGGGAGACCGCCAAGGATCTTTTGGGCAAACTCACGGAGGCGGAGTTGGCCGAAGCCTTGCGGGAATTGGCGGACGAATCCATGGCTGGCCCCTTGTCACGGGCGGTTTTGGCGCGGCATCGGCTCACCCCGTTTGAAACCACAACCCAATTGGCAACCTTCTGCGAAACGGCACTGGGCCGGCCGGGAGAAAACTGGAGCCTCAGGCAAGGCAAGCGGTGGGTCACCCATCCCGCGGCGAGGCTGTTTCAAACCCTCAGGATTCTGGTGAACCGCGAGGTGGCCAACCTCAAGCATCTGCTTCGCCTTTTGCCATCCATCCTGAACCCGGGTGGAAAGGCATGCATCATCAGCTTCCATTCCGGAGAGGACCGATTGATCAAGCAATCGTTCCGGGATGGACTGCGCCAAGGTCTTTACGACAGCATTTCGGAGGAACCGATGACTCCGACCGAATATGAAAAAAAGGGGAATCCACGCAGCCGGTCAGCCAAGCTGCGATGGGCAAGAAAAACCATTGCCTAGTAAGGTTGGTTTCATGAACACGGCCTCACTGATTTTGATCCTTGCGCAAACCATCAGCGAACCTTCAACGGGAACGGAAACTCGGGAGTCCCCCACCGATTGGCCTAACGCGTACCGAACTTCGATCATCGAAAAAGGATGGATGTTGAAGCTGGGAGATGATGACAAAGCCTGGTTTCATCCGGTGGTTCGAGCCAAGGTCGTCGCCGAACCGGAACAAGTGGCTAATGGGTTGCTTGCAGAGGCCTTGACGGTGGGCACCTTCATGGGATGTCTGGTGTTTGAGCGCAAGTGGCAGGACTACCGGGGCCAATCCATCCCCGCCGGCGCCTACGCCCTCCATTACGCCCTTCAACCTGTCAGTGATGATCATGCCGAAACGGCACCAACCAGAAATTTCTGCCTGCTTGTGCCGCTTTCAAGTGGAGAAATTGACATCAAACCTTCGCCTGAAAACCTATTCAGAAAATCAGCCTCGATAACGGGGAAGCATCCGGTGGTTTTCCCGCTTTTGAACGGCAAGCCAAATGCCGAGAAAAAATGGCACAAAGAGGAAGGTGGCCATTGGTCGTTGGGATTTCAGCTAACCGCGGATACCCAGTCCGGACCGGCACCGCTGGCCCTCAGGATCCTGATGTCAGGCAAGTCAGCGGCAGTACGCTAATGGGCTGAACCCATTTCCACACGGCCATTCACCTCACTTGCCAACGCTTTGGCAAGCCTTGTCACGGCGTCGTGAAATTCGATTGAAATGCCCGACCATGTCACAAGGTTCAATCCTGACGCAACAGCCTTGATGGTCACCATGTTCCCTCCGAGGCCAAGCCTGATTTCATTGAATTCCTCAGGAACAGCCTCATCTGGAAATGCCGGAAGACCATCGACCAGGCGCAGGCACCAGGAATCGGAAACGCTCGCCAGAACCTTGGCGACGGAGGGCCTGCCAGCACAGACGACATGATAACCCTGTCCCATGGCATCAATCTCCAGCCTTGGTGGTTCGCGGCCTTTCCCGAAAGTGGTTTTTCAGTCTTACCATAATGACAGTGGTCAATCATGCATGGGAGAGCTTGTCATGTGCTCATGGTTGCTCGCCTTGGTGACATTGGCGGCACACGATCCGTCAGCGGAGAGAGGATACCAACTCCTTGTTTCCCAGGCCTACGCGCCTGGGCAATTTCCAAGAACGGTGATTGACAACGCTTGGAAACGATGGGGACTGTCTGAACGCCCGCCTGATTATTGGGGCGCCTTTCGATCCAGGTACGGATTGCCAGAATCCCCGTTCCCAAACAATGGCCTGCCCATGGGACTCAGGTCATCTCCCATGCCGATTGGAGGCGCCGGGGCATGCCTCGACTGCCTGACATGCCATGGCGGAAGCCTCATGGGCCGCCCAATCATCGGACTGGGCAACACATCGCTCGACCTCCAGGCCATTTTCGAGGAGTTGTCGGGGAGGTTCGTTGACAAGGTCAAGCCGCCTTACACGATGTGCAACACCAGGGGAACCAATGAGGCGGGAGCGACTTCGGTTTTCCTTGCCGGGTTCAGGGACAAGGACCTCAATGTCGCCATCGCTTGGCGCAACCTCGGCCTTGACGATTCCATGTGCGAGGATGTGCCAGCCTGGTGGCTGCTCAAGAGAAAGCGCTGGATGTACGCCACAGGAGAGGCCGACTCCCGCTCCGTGCGCAGCATCATGCAATTCATGATGCACCCCCTCAACGGGCCGGGGCGCTTCGAGAAAGAGGAATCCCATTTCGCGGATATTCGCGAGTTTATACTTTCAATCAAGCCACCGGTCTTCCCCGGAAAAATCGACCCGACGAAGGCCGAGGCTGGAAAGCTGTTGTTCGACGCGAATTGTTTGCGATGCCATGGGGGGCCTGGCGCGGAAAGCCCTTACCCCGGCAAAATCATCGACCTTGGAACGATCGGAACAGACCGCACCCGCCATGCCGGTATCTCCGGCGAATTTGGCGAGTTTTACAACTCAAGTTGGTTCAGCAGGGAAATACCCCTTGGAACCAACCAGCAACTCAAGGCGCGCAAGACCGCTGGCTACCAGGCGCCACCACTCGACGGGATCTGGGCGACGGCGCCCTACCTTCACAACGGGTCCGTTCCCACGATATGGCACCTCATGCGATCCAAGGAAAGACCAAAGCGTTTCACGCGCTCATTCAGCACGGATTCCGATGCCTATGACTGGGGAAAACTTGGATGGAAAACCCGGGAGGTCGAGGCATCCGCAACCCGGGATGCCCCGCCCATCGAAAGGCGAAAAGTCTATGACACATCCCTCAAGGGAAGGGGAAATGGCGGCCATGAGTTCGGGGATCACCTCAGCGACAGCGAGGTCTCGCAACTGATCGAATACCTGAAAACCTTCTGAACGCCTCAGGCAAATATCCGATAATCCACATCGGGAAAAATATTATTGCGCGACTCGAGGTCCCCAAGCCAGGCCTGGTCGATCTCGCCGCTCACGACCTGTTGGTCAAGCGACAGGAACGCGTGCACATGGCTCCTCACCCTTGTGACGGCATATTCGGCGTGCGCGCCCGTCGTGAGCGAAAATGCCCAGTCACTCGATTGGGCCAGCAAAAGTTCGCGTGCCGCCTGATTGAGCGCCCTGCGAACCATCGCTGGCGGGTCGATGTGTTCCGTTGCCAGCCTTTCCATGCGGGCGGCCATCTCATGAATGTGGGGATAGATCCAGTCGTTATTGCCATTGAGCCAAAAGGTGCTGTATCCGCCCTCCCCCCATGATGAAAACGCCGGCCGGGCCTCCTGCAACACGCCTTCGGATTGCGCATGGCGCCAGGGAGTGGTCAGGGCCACCCCCCTCTGCCGCCTGGATGCCTGACGAAAGACCTCCTCGAGCCAAATCGGCCCCTCGTACCACCAGTGCCCAAACAATTCGGCATCGTAGGGAGCCACCAATAATGGAACTCGCCCGTCCATGGCGCCGGCGATCCATTCGGATTGCTTTTCCCTGTTGAAGAGAAAGTTCGCGGCATGCTCTCCAGCCCTTACGCGGGCCATTCCCGGGTCGTAGGGAAGTTTGGCTTCACCCGCTCCCGTGATGCGGTGGTACTTGATTCCGATGGCTCCCCGTTCACCGGCTGGATTCAGGTAGGGCCGGACATACTCATAATCGAGGTCGAAACCGACATCCCTGTAAAAGTCCCTGTACCACGGATCCCCAGGATATCCTTCGACCTTGCTCCAAACCTGGCGACTGGACTCCTGGTCTCGTCCGAACGCCAAAACTCCCGTGTCGGGCGACCGTATCGGTTCAAAGGCGCCGTAGCGCGGGCGTGGCTCAGAAAGAAGCACGCCATGGGTGTCCATGAAGAAATAGCCAATGCCGCAATCGGCAATGATCCTGTCCAAGCCGGGATGGTATCCGCATTCAGGAAGCCATAACCCCTTGGGTCTTGAGCCGAAATGGCGTTCAAACTCCCGGCAGCCGATTTCCAACTGCGCTCGCTGGGCCTTAGGATGATTCGACATCAGGGGCAGGTAGGCATGCGTGGCGGCACAGCCGATCAATTCGAGCCGACCGGTGGCGGCCAGTGACCGGAACGCCTTGTTGGGATTCCTTTCAAGCCTTTCGTACAAGGCCTGGCACTGGCTGAACTTTTCCACATACATCCGGGCGACATGGTGGAACTCAGGCTCCCAACGGGTTCTCTCCAGTTCCTTGGCGGCCAGTTCAGCCAACCGGCCCATTCTTGCCTGGTAGCGATCCTGCAGGAGCGGATCAGCCAGCATGGCCGCGAGGGTGGGTGTCACCGACATGGTGAGCCGCCATTCCACGGCATCGCGCTCAAGCGACTGCAACATGGCGATCAATGGCAGGTAGGTTTCGGTCAAGGCTTCGAAAAGCCAATCCTCCTCGAGAAACTCAGGGTGTTCGGGATGGCGCACGAAAGGCAGGTGCGCATGAAGGACGAATGCCAAGTTTCCCAATCGCATCGGCGAATACCCCAGCATCTTGGCGCGGTGGACGGGAAAGGATCCGCGGCGCCAACCAACCCGGCCATCAAGCATTCTGCTGCATCATCGGCCCCAAGTCACGCCGGGTTGGCCAGTCCTTCTGATTTCCTCCATTTTCCGCGCCAAAGAACGGAGGCCGGGTGAGCCAACCCGCTGATCACGGCTTCCAAATCTTCGCGAGTTCCAATCGGAACTACGGCAAGGTTAGCCAACTTTCCTGGCCGGATCGAACCATGGTCGGCATGCAATCCCAGCGCCCTTGCTCCATTCAGCGTCGCGCAGCGCAGGACTGTCGCCGGATCCAGTGAATCTGGACCGCACATCAGGTTTTCCAGGTGTTCTCCAAGGTTCAGGTTGGCACTGCTGGCACGACTATCTGTTCCCAGGGCCAATCGAAAACCGGCATCGAGCCATTGTTTCGCCGGAAAGCGGTTTCTCCCGAAATGGGCATGGGTGGCCGGACAATGGACAATGGCTGGACGGTATGAATTGAAATGCAGGGGAACCAAATGGTTGACATGCACCATGATCGCGTTGGGAAATCGTTGCACGATTGCGTTTGGTGAGTTTGCGAGGGACGATGTGTCGGTGAAACCAAGCTTCTGGAGCAGGTCGGCAATGGGCCCCTCACGCTTCTCGATGAAGTCGATTTCCTCTCGGGTCTCGGCAATGTGAATTTGGCAGGCAGGGTTGGATTCCGCCTTTTCGAACAACCATGTCTGCGTGCTGTAGGGAGCGTGCGGACTGATCCCGGAAACGATTCGCCGGCTGAGCGCCGCGTTCTTGACCCATGATTCGAATCCTCTCCAACTAGCCTCTGCTCTTTCTTTGGTGACGCCGATCACCTCCCGATACACCACCGCGTCAAGCGATGAAGTCTCCAGCGCGGTTCGCGAATCCGCGGCGGAGCTGATATCCCCAAGCAAAGTTGCGGCCGTGGATTCAATTTCCTTGATTCCGTCAACCACGGCCCGAGCGGGGTTCGAACCAGCTTGAGTCCGGTGACGGATGACGGCTGCAATCCAATCGGCGAACGATTTTCCCGGTGCCAAGGGTAAGGCAAAATCGGAAAGGTCCAGGTGGGTGTGGGCGTTCACCAACCCCGGCACCACCGCCACATCACCGAGATCGACGCTGGCCGGCCCTGATGACCTCAGCCCGGTGACTCGCTCCCCTTCCAGTTCAACCACGGCCCCGGAAAGGGGAACTCCCTCGACTGGCACGACAAGCCTTGCTTTCAAGCTCCAACGGCGCACGAATCCCCCGGGGCTATCGGCACTTCCAACCGCGGTCTCCTGAGCGGGCGAACCGAATGGGCTGTCAGTGTGATGGCATCGTACTGGCTTTCCACGACACCGGTGGCCAGCCAGGGGCCCAAGTGCCAGTGCTTGATCGGCGGACAACTTCCGGGGAACAGGCTGATGTCGGCTTCACCCGTGCGGTCCACCAAGGTGATGAACTGCATCGGGTCTCCGCGCCCCGTGTGGGTGTCGCGGCCGGTGGCAAACAACCCGGCGACACTGACGGTGCGGCCGAGCAGGCGCGGCAAGTCCGCCGCGCGGGCCACCCTTTCGGGGGGCGGCCAACATGACAAAAACAGGTCCGGCAAGGGGCGATCCACGGTGAAGCCGAAGAGCGTGAAGGAATCGGCCGCCCGCTCGAACCGTGTGGCGGGCGCCGGATTCCAACCGGGGCCAAGATCGCGCGGGAAAAGTTCGGGAACACCGGCGCGGACGCCGATGCGCTCCCCCCACGCGAGGCCCAGGAGCGTGGCGCGGCGCTCGCCGCCCAAGGCGTCCATGGCACCACAACGGGCCAAAAGCCGGGCAGCCCCGGGGCCGGGGTTCATCCGACGCAGCAAGTCCTCGACGCTCTCGTAGGCTCCCCGGCGGGCGCGGTCATCCAGAATCCGCCCGACACACTCGGACGGCAGCCCGGCGATTCGGCCAAGGCCGACACGAAGTCCGTTGCCGCAGACGGTGAAACCAATTCCTGACCGGTTGACGCAAGGAGGAAGAATCTCCAATCCCGAACGGCGGGCGGCCTCCACATACACCCAAGCGGGATAGCAACCGCCGTTGTTGTTGAGGGCGCCGGCCCAAAACGCCTGGGGATGATTCGCCTTGAGCCAGGCGGACCTCCACGCGATCAGCCCGTAACTCACCGCGTGGCTCTTGCAGAACGAGTACTTGTTGAACTTGGCCAACTGCCGCCAAAGTTCGTCGGCATCAGCGGCGGGCAGACCGCTGCCGGCGACGGCGTGCAAGAAGCGGGCGCGCAACGCCGCCGCCTCCGCTTCGGTGCGGTGCTTGGCGACAGCCTTGCGGAAACGGGCCGTCTCGGCGTCGTCCCAACCGGTGAGGACCTGAACCAGGCGCAAGGCATCGTCCTCGAAAACCATCATCCCTTCGGTTCCGGGCAGGACGCGCCTGAACAGTTGCGGCAAACGCTCGGGAGGTTCAAGGCCCCGGCGGCGACGCACGAACCTTTCCTTGGCGCCGATCCCGGATGCGGCGGGACGAACCAACGCCAGCGACTCCACCACATCGTCTACGCCGCGTGGGCGCATCTGGACCAGCAGGTGCCGCATCGCGGGTGATTCGAGTTGCACCACACCCATGGTTTCGCCACGCCGGATCAGTCCGAGGGTTGCCGGATCGTCCTCTGGAACAATCGCTTCCGCCATGCCGCCACCGCCCAGGATTTTTCCAGACTCATCAAGGGCTCCAAGCGCCCGGTTTCCCAAAAGGTCGATCTTCACCAACCCGACGCGTTCGACCGCATCCTTGTCGAACTGGGTCGCCAACCCTCCGGTTTCCGACCATTCAAGCGGCGAGTGCCCATCCACCGGACCCGCGGCAATCACAATGCCCCCGGGATGAAGCGACAGGTGCCGCGGTTGGCCGACCAGCAACCGGGCATCGGCAACCAGCCTGGGCCACCGGGAGGCCTCGAGTGGAAAGTTGGCCGGCCGCGCCGGACCATCTCCGGCCGCTTCGATCGCCTCGGCGGCGCGTTCATCCATGCCCGCGGGCAATGCGGCAATCTGCCCGTCGGACAACCCATGCAGCTTGCATGATTCCCGGAAAGCGGACCTGCCATGCAGCACCTGATACGAGGAGATGCGGACACAGTGGCCCGGCGGGTGCCTGCGAATGGCCCACTCGATCGCCTCATCGCGCACCTTCCAGTCGAAATCGAGGTCGATGTCGGGCAGGTCGGCGCGGCCGGGATGCAGGAAGCGGGCCAGCGGCAGGTCGAATCGCAGCGGATCCACATCCGTGATGCCCAACAGATGGCATACAAGCGAATTGCCCGCGCTGCCTCGCAAGGCCAGGGTGTGGCCCCTGCCCCGGGCGTGGCGGGCAATGGAGCGGACGATCAGGAAGTACCCTTCAAGCCCTGTTTCACCGATGATCGAAAGCTCCTGTTCCACGCGGGCCCGGGCTTCGGGCCGCCCGGCCATTCCCCTCGCCTCCATGCCGCGTTCGCAAGCCCGCCGCAGAAGCAAAGCGCCGGAAACGCCGAAGGGAATGCGCGGCCGCGGCATGACGACCCGGCGCGGCACGACATCATCGGCGATCGCGTCGGCAAGCGGCCGCAAGTTGGCCACGGCAAACGGAATATCCCGGAAGCGATACGCCAACTCCTCCGAACCGAGAATCGTATGCCGGGCGGACCAGCGGCCCGACTCGACCTGGTCGATCATTCGCCCGGTCGAGACCGCTTCAAGAAGCCGATGGCGATGCGCGTCCCGCTCCCCAAGCAACACCCCGCCGGTGCCGGCCACGACAGGCACACCCAACCGGTCGGCAGCGACCAACAGACGGGTTTCCTCGCCGGGTGAAACGCCGCGGGGAACCGGACGGACCACATGGCCCCAGACACGACCGGGCATCAGGGGGGCCAGGCGCTCGAGCCAGTCGGCGCGGGGAACCAGGGCATGGATTCCGTGATGGCAAGCGGCGATGGCGTCGCAAGGATCAACGATCGATTCACCGGGAGCGCGGCCGCCAAGGCGCATCCGGCCCACAAGCCGGCACAAGGTCCCCCAGCCCGATGGCTCGCCGGCAAGAGCCACCAGGCGCATCCCGTCCCGCGCCAAAGTGGCGCCAACCACGGAACGGATCCCCTCGGCGGCCGCGGCGTCGATGAATTCGATCACCCCGCAGAGACTGTTGGTGTCGGTCAGCGCCAGAACCCGCGCGCCACGACGGCGCGCCGCGCGGACGAGGCAAGAAGGTGAGGCCACGCCCTCAAGCCACGACCACCAGCTGTGTGATTGCAGACAAATCGGCATGGAACGATTCCGACACGATGTAGTGATATTTTGTACACTACCCTTGTCGACTGCCGCAACCCCGACCTTCAATACAATGCGCTCGAAGCTAAACCGGGGATCCATCCATGCGCCATCACGACGCCATCATCATCGGAGGTGGCCACAATGGCTTGGTCACCGCGGCCTACCTCGCGCGGGCCGGCAAAAGAGTGCTGGTCTTGGAAAGGCGCCACCTTGTCGGCGGCGCCTGCGTCACGGAAACCGATGTGTTCGATGGATTCCGGGTTTCCACGGCCGCGTATGTCAACAGCCTTTTCCGCAAGGAAATCATCAGGGACCTCGACCTGCCCAAACACGGTTTCCGAATGCTGGAACGAAACCCGTCATCGTTCACCCCCCTGCCCGATGGACGACACCTGTTTCTGGGTCCGGATGCTCGCCAAAACCTCGAGGAAATCGGCAAATTCTCGACGAAGGACGCGGAAGCCTACCCGAAGTACGAGGCCATGCTGGAACGGGTCGCCCTGGCGCTGGAACCGTTGCTGACGACAAGGCCGCCCAATCTGCTGCGGCCATCGCTGGGTGACCTGTGGCGGGCTTGGAAAATCGCCACGCCGTTCCAGAAACTTGGAACCGACGGGATGGCCGAGGCGGTGGAAATGCTGACCGGTCCCGCCCGGGTGATCCTCGACCGCTGGTTCGAGTCGGAGGTTCTCAAGGGAACCCTGGCGACCGATGCCGTGATCGGGGCGATGGCGGCGCCGAGCATGCCGGGCACGGCCTATGTCCTTTTCCATCATGTGATGGGGGAAACCAATGGAAAAAGAGGGGTCTGGGGATATGTCCAGGGCGGGATGGGATCGCTAAGCGAGGCGATCGCGTCCTCCGCCAAGGCCCACGGCGCGGAAATCCGGGTGAACGCGCGGGTGAAAGCCATCATCGTGAAAAAGGGCCGGGTGGCCGGCGTGGCATTGGAAGACGGAACCGAACACCTGGCTCCCATCGTGGCCAGCAACGCTGATCCCCATGTGACTTTTGAAAAACTGATGGCGCCTTCGGATCTTCCGGCCGACTTCCTCGAGGCGATCCGGAGAATCAGGTACGACAGCGCTTCCCTCAAGATGAATCTGGCCCTTTCCGAATTGCCGGATTTCAGCGCCTTGCCAGGATTGGCCGCCGGCCCGCAACACCGGGGAACTATCCACATTTGTCCCGATCAGGACAGCATTGAACGCGCTTACGACGACGCCAAGTATGGCAAACCCTCGGCGGAACCGATTCTCGAATGCACCATCCCCTCGGTGGTGGATGATTCACTGGCCCCCAAGGGCCGTCATGTCATGTCGATGTTCATCCAGTACGCGCCATACAAGCTTGCCCAAGGCACATGGGACGAAATGCGCGAGCCTTTCGCCGACCGCTGCCTCGAACTCCTCGGCCGATACGCTCCTAATATCCGCAAGGCGGTCATCGGAAGGCAGGTCCTCACCCCGGTTGACATGGAACGCATATACGGCCTCACCGGCGGCAACATTTTCCATGGTTCCATGCACCTCAACCAGTTGTTCCCCATGCGCCCCGCACCGGGTTGGGCCAGTTACCGCATGCCGGTGAAGGGCCTGTACCTGTGCGGTTCGGGAAGCCACCCGGGCGGCGGAGTCATCGGCGCGGCGGGTTGGAACGCGGCGCGCGAAATTCTGGGCACCTGGTGAGTCTTAAAAGAACCGACGGAGTGAACCGTGATCCCACCTGCCATCATTTGCCTTCGAGGCGGACGAGTCATCGACCCCGCTTCGCGCGTCGACCGGATCGCCGACCTGTGGATCAAGGGTGACAGGATTCTCGGCCTTGACGAGGCTGGACAGCAACCTGACGAGTCGATCGATTGCACCGGCAAGATCGTCTGCCCGGGACTGATCGACATGCATGTTCACCTTCGCGAACCCGGAAGGGAGGAGGATGAAACCATCGCCACCGGGGTGGCCTCGGCGATTGCCGGAGGGGTGACCTCGGTGGCCTGCATGCCGAACACCGAACCGGCCCTCGACAGCCAGTCAGCCGCCGAGTTTGTCATCCAACAGGCCCGGCGCGCCAACCTTGCCAATGTGTTACCGATCGGGGCCATCACCAAGGGCAGGCAGGGCGGCGAGTTGTCGGAAATGGGCGGCCTCGTCCAGGGAGGCGCCGTCGCCTTCACCGATGATGGGACGCCGGTCACCAGCTCGGAAGTCATGCGCAGGGCGATGGAGTATGCGCGCGGGCTTGGAAAAGCCATCCTCAGCCATTCGGAAGACCTTGAACTCACCAAGGGAGGCGTGATGCACGAAGGCGCGGTCTCGGTGCGCCTGGGCCTCAAGGGCATGCCGTCCGCCGCCGAGGAAATCATGGTGTATCGGGAGATCGCGCTCGCTGAGATCACGGGGGCCCATGTTCATATTCTGCATGTCTCCACCGCGGGGAGCGTTGAGTTGATCAGGCAGGGCAAGCGGAAGGGCATCCGGGTCACGGGAGAAGCGTGCCCGCACCATGTCACGCTCACGGACGAGTGCCTTGCTTCCTTCGACGCCAACTACAAGATGGCTCCGCCCCTGAGGACAAGCGCTGACATCGAGGCGCTGATAGAGGGCCTGAAGGATGGCACGCTTGAAGTGCTTGCCACCGACCATGCCCCGCACGCCATCGAGAAAAAAACCCGGGAATTCGACCAGGCCCCCAATGGCATCATCGGGCTGGAAACATTTCTTCCAATATCCGTCAAGGCGTTGATCGAACCGGGTCACCTCGACTGGCCGACAATGATCGGAATGATGACGATCGCTCCGGCCAGGGTTCTGGGAATCAATCGCGGCACCCTGACCAAGGGAGCCATCGCGGATGTCACCGTCATTGACCCTCATGCCGAATGGACTATCGATTCTGCGAAATTCAGGTCCAAGAGCCGAAACTGTCCATTCAACGGCTGGAAAGTTCGTTCACGAGCGGAAGTCGTGATCGTGGGCGGTGATATCAAGCAGAGGTCAAGCCCGTTGGCCTGAATGGGAAACCTTGTCCTGAACTTGCAGCTTGCTACAATGTACCTGACGGGTTTTGCGGGCATGTCGCCCGCGAAACAATTGGGAAGACGGTGAGAATCCGTCGCGGGGCCGCCGCTGTAACCGGGTTGTAATTCCATCATTACGCTTCAATGCTCTGAAGCGATGCCACTGGGCCGATGGCCCGGGAAGGCATGATGGGATCTGCGGGGAAAATTCCCCGACAGGACCGGAAGCCAGAAGACCTGCCCGTCCTATTTTTGATGGCTGACCTTCGCCCCGGAACCGGGCGGCAGGATCACGGTCCCCGGCCCTAAGCCGAGGCACGGCCGTTTCCTCCACTTCCACCGGGCACAAGACCAGCCTGACTCACATCCCGCCTTGGAAGGGCGCCGGAGGAATCAATGTTATTCAACCAGCGTTTCAATACCAATCGCCACCGTGCTTTCACCCTGATCGAATTGCTTGTCGTTATCGCCATCATCGCGATCCTTATTGGATTGCTGGTTCCGGCCGTCCAGAAGGTGCGGGAAGCCGCGAACCGAATGACCTGCTCAAACAACCTCAAGCAACTGACCTTGGCAGTTCTCAACTATGAGGGAACATTTCAAACTCTTCCCCCCAGTTTCACGACCCCCAATCCTTCGAACTGGCCCTACAGCACGACATACTGGTTCGGGTTGGTTGCCCCGAACAATTCGGTCAATCCAACGGCGGGGATTTTATCTCCTTACTACGAGGGGAACACGAAGGTCCTCGCGTGCCCAAGCCTGCCCCCCAATCAGCTAGCCGGCCCATACAGCGGCTTGACGGGAGGTTATGGCTACAACCGTTGCCTGGGCACCACCTATTGGATCTCGCCCAACTGGAACCTGCCCAAGTACCTCACCAGACGACTGGCTGAATTCCAGTCAACATCGTCGACTTTCGTGTTTTCAGACTCGGCCCTGATCAGCACATTTCCCTCAGCCAACGCGCAGGAATCCTATGCGCTGGCGTCGCCTTACACGACAGTGGCGGGCAGTCCCCAACCCACGACCCATTTCAGGCACGCCTCGAGAATCGCCAACGCCTCATTTCTGGATGGACATGTCGAGACCCGGAGCGCGGTGGATTTTCCCGACCCCGCGGGATGGCCGGCCACGGCTTCAGCCTTGAGGAAAACCATGGGAATCGGATACTTGTCTTCAAGTAATGTTCCATTTGACGGCATGAAAGGATCCACCGAGCCTTGAGGCCAACATGATCCACCTAAGGCATCAGGAACACCGGACACCATGCATCCCGATGGATCTTTAAGATCGTTTCTCCGCTCGAAAATCCACCGGGCTACCGTGACACAAGCTGAACTTCACTATGAAGGCAGCCTCACGATGGACGGAGCGCTGATGAAAGCCGCGGACATCCTGCCGGGTGAGGAAGTCCAAGTTTGGAATGTGACACGGGGAACCCGTTTCTCGACATATGCCATCAAGGGCCGAGAATTCTCGGGAACCATCTGCGTCAATGGCGCCGCAGCCCATCTCGCGGGCCCGGGCGACCTGATCATCGTGGCGACATTCCACTGGATACCCTCGGAGCAAATCAAGGATTATTCCCCGAAAGTGATTTTTGTTGATCATCAAAACAAGGTTGTTGACCAGAGACCAGAAGTGCCCGGCCCACCTTGCTAACCAACGCTAGTTGATATTGATTTTCATTCCTTGACAGGGATTAATTATCACAATCGCATTCATCAAGAGAAAGCCTTGAATAATGTATCGTCTAACAAAAGTAAGCGTGGTGGTACCACTGTTTAATGAACAAGAAAACATTGGAGAACTCCATAGACGACTTCATTCTTCTCTTGACCAATTGGATGTTGAAGCTGAATTCGTATTCATTAACGATGGCAGTACAGATACCACCGCAAGCATGCTCGAAACGCTGGCCAAGACCGACTGGCGTGTGATCGTCGTCAATCTCAGTCGAAATTTCGGCCACCAAGCAGCAGTTTCAGCCGGTGTGGCCTACGCGACTGGCGATGCGATCATCATCATGGATGGCGACCTTCAAGATCCCCCCGAATTGCTCGGTGAATTAATTAAAAAGTGGAGGCATGGGGCCGAGGTAGTCTACGCAGTAAGAACTAAGCGAAAGGAAGGAATATTAAAAAGAATGGCATACTCGGCGTTTTATAAGTTGCTTTGCACATTCAGCGATATCAATATACCCCTAGACAGCGGCGATTTCGGATTGATGGACAGAAAAGTTGCAGATGCCATCATGGCCATGCCTGAAAGACAACGCTTCATGCGGGGTCTGAGGTCATTCGTCGGCTTCAGACAGGAAGGCCTTGAATACGAAAGGTCGGGCCGTGGGGCGGGAAAACCAAAATACACTTTTCAGGCACTATTGAGGTTGGCAACAGATGGCATGATCAGTTTCAGTAGTGCCCCGCTGAATTTCATCACATTCCTTGGATTGGGAAGTTGTGTTATTGCCCTGTTGATGATCTGTTGGGTTCTTGGTCGGGCCATAGTTGGCCAAAGACCACCCGAAGGCTGGGCAAGCACGATGATGGCTGTCCTTTTCTTTGGATCCGTACAACTTTTATCCCTCGGAATCATCGGGGAATATCTGCGAAGGATATTCCTCGAAGTAAAAGGCCGCCCTACTTTCATCGTGAATGATGTCATCAGAAATCAATTTTCCGGTCCAGCAATCACTGACAAACTAAATGACATTAAAAATCAAAATAAAGTAGTGGCCTGATCACGAGTCATTCACTGCTGCTCCGGCGTGACGCCTAAAACAATATCAAAATTGGCGACCAGTTCCCCGATTCTTGAACCTGGAATCGGGTCGAACGCGATCGTGACGGCGGTTGATTGTCGAGGATCCCTGATGGCGCGGTAAATTCCATCCCTTGCGTTTCGCTCCTCACCCTTGATGTAGCACTGGGTGACAAGGAGGGTCTTATCACCCTTTCGGACCTTCACATGGATGTGGGGCGTGCGGCCGGGATAGGGCACCGGCTTGATTGTCCTGAAGTAATACTCCCCCTTGGCTCCCGTCAAAAACCGGCCAAAACCCTGAAAATGAGCATCCTTTTTTTCCTTGTTGCCGCTTCCCGTGTGAAGGTAAGCGGCATTGTTGTCTACCTGCCAGATCTCCACGATGGCGTTTCGAACCGGATTCCCGCGAACATCCATGACCTTGCCTTGAAGGTGCGTGACGGTTCCGACAGCCGGCGTGATGTCGCTGTTGATGATGAGGAGATCATTGTCCGTGTCCAACGGAAGCTTGTTGGGATAAAACGGCCCCTCGGTTTGTGGGGGTGTTCGTGTCAGTTCCTCGGCAAACCAGCCGCGCCCTTTCATGGCGGAGGCAGGCAGCAGCACGGATGCGCCCAGCAAAACAACTCCCCTACGATTCATCATGGTGATATCTCCGCATGGCAATGTGTTCTACCGTCCAGCCGACTCCTGAATTTCGCGCAACTTGATCATACCCCCGAAATGGAGTCAGTCCGTTAATCAAAATTCCTGCCTGTCCAAGTTGATGTTTCCAAGGCGTATCGGAACTGTCACGGCCAAAAATGAGAGAACCAACCCCGAGGCCAGACCAGGCAGCACAACCAACCACCCCCACAACGGGAATTGTTTGTCGGTGAACCCGGTGATCACATGCCAAGGCAAGGCGACTGTTCCGACCAACGCCAGCAGGAAAACCAGACCGATCACCAGCGACAAGGTTCCTCCGTATCCAACCGCGATCTTCGATGGATCCTTTTCTTGGAAATTCGGCCACACCGCCCCCAATCCCGCCGCGAGGGAACTGAGTCCCATCGAAAGGCCGATTGCCGCAACCTGATGGAGGACGATAAGTTCAACGGGCATCCGAAGGGACAAGTCGCTGTAAAGCAACAGCGGAAGGGAAAACAAAAGACAAAGCATTAAGGAAAATGCCATTTTTCCCCGAATCCATGCCGACCTCGGCAAGGGAGTCAGTCCAAGCAGCCAGACTCTTTTTCCCTCGAGGCTGATGAGGGGAAAGATGAACCTTCCACACGACGCGCAAAGAAGCATTCCGATAACCATGAGGTTCATCAGGCTGATTCCGTTCCGAAAAACCCAGCCGATCTCCCCGGGAAACATCCGCCTCAGGGATGAAAAATAAAATCCAAGCAGGACGAGAAAAACAAGCATCTGTCCCCATTGCCTCGGATCCCTTCGGAAAGTGCGGAAATCCTTCAATAGAAGGGCTCTTTCAGCCTCGCCGATACCGGGCACAAACCCTGGCAACCTGTCCATCCATACAAACCGTTGCCTGAATTCCGCCCTTCCCCTTTGGGAAAGGCGGTCCAATCCGATGCGGTACCAGCGTCTCGCGATCCATGCCGAGAGGCAAAACACCGCCGTGCCAACGCTCGCCATCATGGCAAGGTGGCGCAAAGCCGGTTCAAGCTCACCCCGGGCGGCATGCCTGAGGCCCCGGCCCATCCAGTGGCTGGGAAGCAACTGGGCCGAGGCGAACTGCACATGGCCCAAAACCTCGTTGAGAGCCTCATCGTCGGATGAGGTTGCCCCGGGTCTCAACCGGTACAATCCTGAGCCAAGCCAGGCCAACCCGATGATGACGAGAATGACAATGATCGCGGCCAAGGCCTCCTTTCTTCGATTGGGAATCCAGCGAACCAGTCCAAGGCAGATGATTCCGCCAACGGAGGCGGGAGCCAGTGGAAAAAACACAAAACAAGGAATCAAAAGGATGAAATAAAGAGGACTGGCGCGCACGGACAATCCATAGGCCAACAGCAGTGGCAAAGCCAGCAACAAGAACGCGGCACTTGAGACGGCCAGGGACCCGATGAACTGGTGGGCATACACCCTGTCATCCGGAACGGGCTTGCTGAGGAGGAATGCCGATTCTTGCGAGTCGTACAGGGAACCGTAAAGGACCAATCCGCCAGAAAACACAAGTAGCCCTGAAAGGGCGAAGAAGAACATGTCGAGCAGGAGCCCAACGATGTCGCCACCCAGGGGCAGTTTCTGCCTGCCCAGGAATTGAAATCCGGCCAGGGCCACCGCGAAGGCAAAAATGGCCACGAAACCGCAGGAGGCCGCGATGCTCACAACCTTGATCCAACCCTCGCCCCGCAACTCAGCCAGTTGGTGGCGAGCCTGGCGCAGCCTGAGCATGAGGAAGGGCACGAGCCCGGAATCCGGCATCGAACCTGTCATGGTCCGGCCCCCGGTTCGTCCTCACTCGTCAATTTGAGGAAGACCTCCTCAAGGGGACCATCGTGCGAAGCCTGCGAACTCAGTTCACCAATCGACCCGCAACCAATCAATTTCCCGCCACTGATGATGCCGATCCTGTCTGCCAATTCCTGGACGACATCAAGCGAATGGGAGGAAAGGAAAATGGTCGTGCCTTCGGCCACGAGTTCGCGCAGCAGGTCCTTCAGTTGCCTGACGCTCCTTGGATCGAGGCCGACGGTGGGTTCATCCACCACCAGAACTTTCGGTTGGTGGAGAAGGGCCGCGGCGAACACGGTTCGCTGCCTCATTCCATGGCTGTATCGCATCGTGATCTGATCGCGGAATTTTTCCAGTTCAAATTGCCGCGTCACCGTGGAGATTCGTTCCATCGCTTTTTCCTGAGCCAATCCGTGCAGTTGAGCGACCAATTGCAAAAACTCAAGGCCCGTGAGGTGCTCATAGAGAAAGGGGAGGTCCGGCACATAACTCAGGTTCGCCCTCGCCGCCAGTCCGTCCGCCACCAGGTCATGCCCGCAAATCGTGATCGTCCCCGCCGTTGGACGAAGCAATCCGCACATCATCTTGATCGTTGTGGTTTTGCCGGCCCCATTGGGACCGAGAAAAGCGAAGAGTTCCCCCTTCCTTAGCTCAAGGGAAAGATCGCGAACAGCCCAATGTTCGCCGTATTTGCGGGAAACTCCATCCATTCGCACTTGGATTTCGGATTCAAGCTGGGTCATGGAGTTTCCTCAACGATGAATTCCCACTCCTCCCCGGCACCCAGGCTGACGCGCTGCGCAGCCACCTTTCCCGTCTTAGGATTCACCCAAACGGAAATGGAAATGTCGCCGGTAGCCGCGTCGATGCGGTGGCACGCTGGCTGTTTCCTGATCTTGGGAGGCACTTCCAGCGCCCCCGCCACCTCGCAAACAATTGGGGTTCCGCTCCAATCTCCTTGATTGCCCCTGAGACAATCCCCGACCGGGTCAACCAAGGTTGATATCCATTTCTGGCCGCCATGCAGGCCGGGCCATCGCCAAGATGGCACGAAAGGGCTAATGACTGGCCTGCCGGCCATGGCTGGCCAAGTCACCTGCCGAGGTGGAAGTTTTCCTGAAAGCCCCTCGATACCTCGAGTTTCAAACGCCTGCTCCACCTCAATGAGATTTCCGACCCTCCTGAGGGAACTGGAATGCCTCGCAAGCCCTTGGTCAATTTCACCGGAAGCGGCGATGAATCCCCCCTTTCTCTCGAGGTTCAACATGGCTTGAAGCCGGGCAAGCCGACCGGGAACACGGACCTTGCCTCCTCCTCCCGAAACTTCAAATGTCAACACAAACGCATCCTGATCAGGCTGAAACTCCATCGATAACTTTCCAAGGAAAACCTTTTCGTTGTTGAACCAGACGGCAAACAGCGAGGGCGCGGTTCCCACAGTGGTTTCGTCACTGAGGGCCAGTCCGAATTCAGGAGGATTGCCAGCGCTCCAATGAGGCATCTCGACAACGAGCAAGTGCCATATGGCAGTCGTGATCCACATGACCACCAAAAATAAGAAAATGGCTCGGGTTGGCATGCTGGTAATATAGGCGAATCCCCGGAGGCCGATTGAACGGAGCGGAGAATGAGCAAGGCTGTGACTGTCGGTGTTCCCAAGGAGCAAAAAACGCATGAATACCGTGTTGGGTTGCTTCCGGTGGGAGTCGAGGAACTCGTCCGCCTCGGTCATTGCGTGCTGATTGAGGCGGGCGCCGGTCAAGGAAGCGGCATCGCGGACGAGGAATACTCGCGCCATGGAGCGGAAATCGTAAGCACCGCTCCTGAAATCTGGGAAAGGGCCGATTTCATCATCAAGGTCAAGGAACCAGAGGAATCCGAGTGGCCGCTGATGCGCGCCGACCAGGTCATTCTCACATTCTTCCATTTCGCCGCCGACGAAAGACTCACCCGGGCCGTGATGGCCTCCGGCGCGACGGCCATCGCCTATGAGACCATCCGCGATAGCAAGGGCGGCCTACCGTTGCTGACGCCGATGAGCGAAGTGGCGGGCCGCATGAGCATTCAGGAAGGGGCCAAATACCTCGAAAGGCCGTTCGAGGGTCGGGGGATCCTGCTCGGCGGAGTTCCAGGCGTTTTGCCCGCTCATGTCGTGATATTGGGCGGTGGCGTCGTCGGAGCCAACGCGGCCAAGGTGGCAGCGGGCATTGGCGCCAATGTCACCATCCTGGATGTGAACCTCGACAGGCTTCGTTACCTGGACGATGTGATGCCGCGAAATGTGACAACCCTCTTTTCGGACCGGCACAACCTGCTTGACAGCCTCAGGGACGCCGACCTGGTCATTGGTGCCGTGCTGATCCCCGGGGCGAAAGCGCCACGGCTGGTCAGGCGTGAGGACTTGAAGGTGATGAGATCGGGCGCCGTGATCATCGATGTCGCCATAGACCAGGGTGGATGCATCGAAACATCTCGTCCCACTACGCATCACGCCCCCACTTTCATCGTCGATGATATTGTTCACTACTGCGTGACCAACATGCCCGGGGCCGTGGGGCGCACAAGCACCCATGCCCTGACGAATGTCACCCTCCCCTACATCCTTCAGATCGCAAGCAAAGGCTTGGATTTGGCGGTAATTGACCAACCCGGCCTCCGGCAGGGAATCAACATCCGCAGGGGTAGGGTGCTGAACAAGGCGGTTGCGGAAACTTTCGGCTTGACCGGAAACGGCTGATTTCTCCCTTTATTTCGCCTGTTTTTGCCGTAAGCTAATCATCTGAATTCTTGGGGTTTGAAGGGTGAAGCAACCATGAGCAATGTCCGTTATCAAGTCCCGCAAGGCGACAGGATCACCATCAAGAACGGGGTGCTCTCCGTTCCGGAAAATCCGGTGATCCCTTTCATCGAGGGAGACGGTACCGGTGCCGACATTTGGCGGGCATCGGTTCGCGTTCTCGACGCCGCCGTCGCGAAAGCCTATGCCGGCAAGCGCAAGATCTCGTGGATGGAGGTGTATGCGGGAGAAAAATCGTTCACCCAGTTCAACACCTGGCTCCCTGATGCCACTGTCGACGCTTTCAGGGATTTCCTTGTGGGAATCAAGGGTCCCCTGACCACTCCCGTCGGAGGGGGTATCCGCTCCCTCAATGTGGCCCTTCGGCAACTGCTCGACCTCTATGTCTGCCTCAGGCCGGTCCGGTGGTTCAAGGGCGTTCCCTCCCCGGTGAAGCACCCGGAGAAGGTTGACATGGTGATCTTCCGCGAGAATACCGAAGACATTTACGCAGGAATCGAGTTCGAGGAAGGATCCGAAAGCAACCAGAAGTTTCTCAAATTGTTTCAGGAAAACTTTCCCAAGGAGTTCGGCAAGATCCGTTTCCCTTCTACCAGCGGCATCGGAATCAAGCCAGTTTCCAAGGAGGGAAGCGAAAGGCTGATTCGTTCAGCGCTTGAATATGCCCTCGTGAACAAGCGCAAAAGCGTGACCTTCGTTCACAAGGGCAACATCATGAAGTTCACCGAAGGCGCGTTTCGATCATGGGGTTACGGTCTGGCCGAACGGGATTTCGCCGGAAAGGTTTACACTTGGGAACAGTGGGAACGCACCAAGAAGGAAAAAGGAGAAGCCGCGGCAAACCATGAGCAGAAGGATGCCCTCGCCTCCGGCAAGATTCTTGTCAAGGACGCCATTGCGGACATCACGCTTCAGCAGGTTCTCACCCGCCCGGATGAATTTGATGTGATCGCAACCCTCAACCTCAATGGTGATTACCTTTCGGATGCGCTGGCGGCCCAGGTGGGAGGCATCGGCATCGCGCCCGGAGGAAACATCAACTATGTGACCGGGCACGCGGTTTTTGAAGCGACCCACGGCACCGCGCCGAAGTATGCCAATTTGGACAGGGTCAATCCTGGCTCCGTGGTCCTGTCGGGGGAAATGATGCTCAGATACATGGGTTGGACGGAAGCAGCCGACCTCATCATCAAGGGCATGGATGGGGCTATCGCCGTCAAAACAGTCACTTATGACTTCGCCCGTCTCATGGAAGGCGCCAAGGAAGTCAAGTGCAGCGAATTCGGCAGCGCCATTATTCAGCACATGTGAAAACGCCACCACAAGGTCGCGTTCATCGGAAGTGTGGCAGGGGCGGGATTCAACCCGCCCCCACGAACTATTTCGGGGATGCTATTGTCTAAATAGCTTGGTTATCAAAATGCCAGCATTTGACGGTACTGGTCGAGACGGGCATCGATTTCCTGCTTGGATGTGATCCGGAGACGGTCGAGGCCAAAGCCCTCGACCGTGAGGCTGGCCACCACGGTCCCATACGCCATGGCCCGCCGAAGGCGTCCGGCTTTTCGCTCGGGTTCCGCGGCGAGCGAAGCCATGATGCCTCCCGCGAAACTGTCTCCGGCTCCCGTCGGATCCACAACGGTTTCCGTGGGAAAGGCGGGAACCACGAAGACGCCATCATCGCTGAAAAGCATGGCGCCGTGTTCACCTTTCTTGAGGATCACAAAACCTGGTCCAAGTTTCCGGACGGCATGCCCCGCGCGCACCAGGTTCGACTCCCCGGTCAAGAGCATCGCCTCGCTGTCGTTAAGCATCAGCCCGTCAAGCCGGGGAAGCAGCATCAGGAGCGGTTCCCGATGATGGTTGATCCAGAAGTCCATGGTGTCGGCCACCACGAGTTCCGGACGGGCGACCTGATCCAGCACACTCGCCTGGGTGTCGGGCGAGCTGTTGGCCAAAAACACAAATTTGCTATCCTTATATTCAGCAGGTAGCTCCGGCTTGAAATGCTCGAAAACGCCCAACTTAATGGCCTTGGTGGTCCGCGTGTTCATGTCACGGTGGTATTCACCTTCCCAGAAGAATGTATCCCCGTCGGTTTTGGTGAGCCCCCTGATATCGATGCCGCGGGCGGTGAACAAGTCGATGTTGGCCTGGGGAAAATCCCTTCCGACAACCCCCACCAGCCTTGGATTGATGAAGTGGCTCGCCACGACAGAAAAATAGGATGCCGAACCTCCAAGAACCCGCTCGGCGGAACCATGGGGCGTGTGAATCGTGTCAAACGCGATGGAACCAACGACAAGAAGCGGCATGGGAATGGATTCCTGATGGGTGCGGATTTCAACTGAACGCGGGTGACGACCGGATTCGTCGGAGGGACTCATCCCTCCCGAGGATCACCATGATGTCGTAGACGCCGGGTCCAACCTCGACACCGGTGCAAGCCACCCGAAGTCCGTGAATGAGCAGGGAAGGTTGCGTGCCGCGAGCGGAACTCAAGGCCTGCAAGGCGCCCTCAATGGATTGGACATCAAAAACCGGAAGTTTCTCAATCTCCCCGGCGAAGGCCGCCAGAAGATCGGCGACGCCCTCCTTGCGAAGCCGCTTCGCGACGGCCTTTTCGTCGTAGGCGACGGCAGGCGATAGCAGCGGAGTCCCATACTGGAGAATGTCGCTGAACAACTTGATGCGATCGCCGGAGGCGATGATGACCTGTTCCAGCTTTCGTGACTGTTCGGCGGAAGGTTCCGCCGGCAGAACACCGGCCCGCTGGAGAAACGGAAGGCAACCGGCTACCTTGTCGGCCAACGGCATTTCCTTCATGTATTCGCCGGCCACCCAGTACAGTTTGTCGGGATCGAAGCTGGCCGGGGAACTATTGACCCTTTCAAGTCCGAAATGGGCGACCATGGTTTGCAGCGGAATGATCTCGCTATGGTCATCCATCGACCAACCAAGGCGGCCGAGATAGTTGATCAGGGCCGCAGGCAGGTAGCCCATTTCCCTGTAGAAAGCCACGGTCGCGGGATTGAGATCGTCCCGCGCCGCGATCTCCGCCGCGGACCAGCCTATGCGCTCGAGCTTTTGGCGGATCTCCGTAGTCAGGAATTTGGTCATATCCCTCTTGCTGAGCTTCTTCTTGGAATTCGGCTCGTTCACGACGGGAACATGCGCGAAGGCCGGGGTGGGAGATCCAATCGCGGCGTAGGCGACAAGCTGAAGAGGCGTGTTGGAAAGGTGCTCGGCGGCCCTCACCACATGCGAGATTCGCATGGCGGCATCATCCACGACGGTCGCGAAATTATAGAGGGCACGGCCATCGGCGCGCAGAATGACAGGGTCGCCCAGGTCGTCGGCCTTCCATTCGACATGACCGCGAATGAGATCGTCGAGCGCGATCACCGATCCATCGGGAACCTTCAGGCGAATCGGCAATCGCCTTTCCGCGAGCAAGGAAAGATTTGATTCTGCGGTGGCATCCCGTCGCGGGCCGCGGTGAATGTAGGGACGCTTGGCCTTCTCAGCGGCCTCGCGCTCCACCCGGAGTTCATCCGCGGTCAAGACGCACGGATACGCATGCCAAGAAGCCACCAGCTTGCGGGCGGCCTGGTCGTACAAATGCTGCCTTTGCGATTGAAAGTAGGGACCGTGCGGGCCTTCCACCCCCGGCCCTTCATCCCAATCGATCCCGAGCCACCTGAACCCGTCGAGGATCGGCTGGAGGGCTTCAGCCTTGTTGCGTTCGGCATCGGTGTCATCGATGCGGAGAATGAACTGGCCGCCATGCCGTCTCGTGAACAGCCAGTTGAACAGCGCGGTACGAACGCCACCAATATGAAGATAACCCGTTGGACTCGGGGCAAAACGCGTTCGGACCGGTCCCATCGCTGACCTCGACTCACATTCAATTCAACTTCTTAATTCTTTACGAGTTGGCCGACTCGGCGTCAGCGCCGTTGGGGGTTTTGAGGCCGGTTCCGCGACCTTCAACCAAAACTTCCGTGATCCCGGACTGAACAATCCGGTCTTCCTGGTTCAGGATATCCCTTTGCCAGCGAATCAAGCCTCGACGCCCCCGCGAACGCTCCTCCCGGTCAAGAACCCGGCAAACAAGACGCACGGTGTCGCCGGGAAAAACCGGATGCAGGAATTTCCATTCACGAATTCCAATAAACGCCAGAATCCGCAGGGGCGGCGAAAAGGTTCCCAATCCACTCGCGATGGCGAAAACCAGCAAGCCATGAGCCATCGGCTTGCGAAAAGGGGTGGTCGCCGCGAAGGAGTGGTCGACATGGATGGCGTTGAAATCCCCGGATATTCCAGCAAAATTCACGATGTCAGCCTCGGTCACGGTTCGGCCGGGCGAGGTGTAGGTCTGCCCCACCTGCAAATCATCAAAATACAGATGCTGGGAGGTGAACATCCTGCATCTCCAATCCATGCGGTGACCAGTCCAGTCGATCGACTGGTGGATACAAAAGGGGATCTCATTGGCGCAAGGCAAAAGTTCCGGGGAAGCAAAACCATGATGTCGCACACCTTTTCCGAATCTCATTCCGCAATCCGTTCGCGGTTTCCTTCCCTTGGCCGAATCGGGCCTGAAGGCAAGGCTTGGGTTCATCTGGATGGTCCCGGTGGAACACAGGTTCCAGCATCGGTAGCAGCTGCGATTTCCGAATCCATCATCATGGCGAATGCCAATCGTGGCGCCGCCTTTCATTCCAGCGCGCTTGTCGACGAACTGATGGCCAGGGCGGGTTCATTGTGCGCCGATTTTTTCGGAATCGATGATCCCAGGCGCGTGATCTTCGGACCCAACATGACAACCTTGGCGTTCCATCTGGCGGATGCCATTGTCCCCGAGTTGTCGCCGGGTGACGAAATCGTCGTGAGCCGGTTGGATCATGATGCCCATGTTTCCCCATGGCTCCATGCCGCCCGCCGGTCTGGAGCCACCGTGAGGCACTTGGATTTTTGCCGACATTCATTCACGCTCCAGCCGGATATGCTGGCGCGAGTCATCGGTCCGCGCACCAGGTTGATCGGCTTCACGGCAGCCAGCAACGCCTTGGGATCACTCGTTCCCGTGAAGGAACTGATCAAGGTCGCAAGGACCACGAACGCTATTGTTTCCATCGACGGCACCCACTTTGCCCCGCATCTGCTGCCTGAGGTGGATTCTTGGGATGCTGACTTCTTTTTTTGCTCGGCCTACAAGTTTTTCGGACCCCATGTGGGCATCATGGCCGGGAAAATCAATTGGCTCGAGTCATTGAACCCGGCAAGGGTGAGACCGGCTGGGGAAAAGTTGCCCGTTCGCTGGATGACCGGAACTCAAAACCATGAGGGAATCGCCGGATTGGTTGCGGCTTTGGAATACTTGGCCGAACTGGGAGATGACCAAGGAGGTTTTCGCTCAAGGCTTCAAAGCGCCTACCAAAGAATCGCCGGGCATGAGGCCAACCTTACCCGCATATTCTTTGAAAGGCTGCGTACCCAAAATTCCTGGAAATTGATTGGTCCGAATCAGTCCGACCCAACAACTCGGGTGGCCACATTTGCATTGAGCGGCCCGGTTCCGCCGCGCCAAGCCGCAGAAGCATTAGCTAAACGGGGGATTTGCTCGTATTCAGGAAATTTTTACGCGCTTCCCGTCACGGAAGCCTTGGGGATTGAATCTTCCGGAGGTCTCTTGCGTGTTGGGGCCGTTCACTACAACACGGCGGAGGAAATTCATCGTCTTTGGGATGCGCTCGATGCCATTTCTTAGTACTTGCGAATGAGGAATGGCCTTCCCTCAAGAACCTTTCTGCTCACTTCCCGACCTTGGGGATCGAGTTCAATCATCGCCTTCTTTTCGAAGCTGCTGACGATCGTGTTCCCATTGGATAGCCGATGGGCTGAGACAGGGGTGGGTGCCATCGCCTGCCAATGAATGTTTCCCGCTGAATCTATTTCGGCCACCCGGCCCGCGCCTCCAAGGGCCACCAGCCAGCGATCGCCTCTCAGGTGTTCCAACCCGCACCAGTAACCCGCGCCATGTCCGATTTCCTTGATGAGAGCCGTCGATTCCACCTTCCAATCGTGATTGAGGATGATGAGATGCCCATCACCGGTGACAGCGGCGAGCTTCCCATCACTCGATTTTCGCACCGCTCGGAACCCGGAAGCGTGGGTCAGGGTATGCAGGGCCCTTCCCTCCCTGTCGATTTCCAACAACTCCCTGAAAGTGGCGACAGCGATCGTTCCATGACGGGTTGTCACGGCTGAAACCGGTGACCCGGGCATCGTTTGCTGCCAGATAATTTCTCCACGCCTGTTCCTTTCAGTGACTTTTCCGGCATTGCGCTCCGCAATCAGCAACCTGCCTCCGGAAAGAATCTCGACATCATTGGGGCCCAATAGGCCTGTGGTTTCGGAAACAATGTCACCACCAGGCCCATAGCGAGTCACCTTGCCGCCAGTTTCACCATCAAAGAGCACCACAACCGTAAATCCTCGGTCCTGGCTGCCAGAGGCCGCGCGGTTCCAATCTAGCCCTGGCATTCCGGCGCCAAGCCAGCCTTTCCAGCCATGAGCCAAGCTTCCGGTGTCCCTTCCCGAGAGTGACATCAGGATTTCCGCGGCTTCCTCACCGGTTGAATCAATCGCCGAGGCCGCCAATTCCGCCAGACATGGCAGCGCCACAGCTTGCTTGAGTTCAATCAAAGGCCTGGCGGCGCACAATCGAACCTCCCGATCGGGATCTTGGAGGAAAGCCACAAGCCCATGGACCTTGCCAGGGTTCCTTGACCAAGCTGAAACCACGATGAGCCTGTCGGAAGCCCGGTTTGATCGCGCAAGGCCCGACAGTTCCATGAATGGCAAGGCCGGTTCCAAGGCCAAGGCTGATTCGACAAGTTCCTGCCGTTCCTCGGGAGATTCGGCCTGAGCCGCCAACTCCCTCACATGGTGCCACGATTCCCGGGCATGCAATTTTTTAAGTTCGGTGATGGCATCCCAAACATTCCGGCGTTCCATCGCCGGATCGATCTGGTCAAGGCACAACCTGGCGCGCTTTCGAACTTCGGCATCCGGATGATTCGACGAAATCCTGAGGGCATGGAGAGCCGATCGACCCTTTCCAACCAAAAATTCCTCGGCTTGCTCCCTTTCCGCGAACATTTCAGAGGAAAGCCGGGCAATCGCTTTATGGATGGCGTCGATATCAGCCTGCCTTACGATTCTCGCGGAAAGCAAATGATTCAGCCTGGCGATCCTGTTTGGTTCGTCAGATGGGAACGGCACATCGGCGAATAGACCGAACGCGCAAAGCAGGCAGCCGATAACGCAAGGCACGGCATCGAATCCCCGGGGGGACACGACTTTTCATCCATGAACAGTCCCGCGCCTTCGGCCGTGAAGGCATTCAACTATTTCCGGTGAATGGGTGACGAAAAACATAAAGACTTAACAAAAAGAAACGGCGGGCCATCGCCCGCCGTTTCCATCGTCAGAAGCGTCACGGTTTCTAGCCAAGCAGAAGGCTTGGTTCCCATCCCACCCGTTCCGCGGAGGAACGAAGTTTTTCCAAAGCCCGGTTTTGGATCTGCCTGACGCGCTCCTTGCTGATCCGAAGGAGGTGGCCAATTTGCCTGAGGCTATGTGTTCCATTGCCAGTGAGGCCGAAACGGAGGTCCAAAACCTTCTTCTCGCGGGGACGCAGGTTGTCCATGAGAAAGTTCAGGGCTTCCTGCCTTTCCGAATTTTGCCGCAAGGTGGTGCTTTCGTTGTCGGGCATGGCCTCGGTCAGCTTGAAATCGGAATCATCATCGAGAACGGCGTTGAGGGAAACCGGGGTCCTTGTGGCGGTTTGAAGATGGGTGAGATGCTCAAGGCTGGATCCAGTTCTTGAAGCGAGCTCTTGGGCGGTGGGAAGGTGCTTGCCTCCATGCGCGAGCGCTTCCGATTCCTGCTGGAGCAAACCCAGTTCTTGCAGGTGATGCGGAGAAAGGCTGACGAGATGGCTTTGCCTCGCCACCGCAATCTGCAAAGTCTGCCTGATCCACCAAGTTGCGTAGGTGGCCAAACGGGTTCCATGGCTGACATCAAACCGGTCGATCGCCTGCATGAGGCCACAGACAGCTTCTTGGAGGAGGTCGGCGTAGCTGAGAGCGTGATGGCGAAAACGCTTGGCCACATGCGCGGCAAGCCTGATGTTGGCTGACGCCAGGCGGTGCTTGAGGTGGACATACTGGTCGTGAAGTCGCTTGACCGCGGGGGAACCCAGTCGGGCGTCCTCGGCGCAGTTGTCCCGAATGAACTGGGCCATGGGCCAAGGTTCCATCGGAGGCCGGGTGGCGCGAAGCCTGGGGAAGCTCTTGAGCAGCGAGCGGATGAGCGACTTCTTGATTTCCCAAAATTCAGATAGGAGACTGCGTTCTTCTTCGGGGGTCAGGAGGTCGGAGGAATAAACCGTGACGGGAGGAGCAATGGGGCCTTCCTGGTCCTCGACCACCCTCTTCGCACGCTTTGTTTTCATGGAGCCTTTCCCTGATTCCGGCATGAAGTGGAACCATTGCGAAAGATTGTCGCAACGGATCCGGACAGGTTCCAATCCATCCGAAATGATCGCAACGCCAGGCGAGCGGACATTCGGGACAGTTCGGGCCGGCACCTTTCGGCCGGCAGGTTCGACGCCCTGGGGCGGCGGACCTGCGGACCGTCGGCGTAACAAAATCCAAGATGGATCCGGTATCACACCGGCTTGGAGCTTCGTCACCAGACTGCCGCATTCTAAAGGCGACCGGGCCGTTTCGCAAGTTTCTTTCCGGTTTTCCGGAACCTTTTCCATGCGGAAAATCATGCCGCTTATTTCCTTGATTTCCCTCGCCGCGGGCCGAATACTGAAAGATTCATCACCCGGGGCCACGGCCCGTGAACGAATCGCGCCAACCCATCATCGCCGCGACCCTCTTCCCTGACATCTTTGCCCTTCCGTTGGCGGATTTCATCAAATTACCCATTCAATTTGTATCAATTGATGATTGCGGCAGGCGCGACTGGCGCGCGCTGATCGTCGGTCCCGACGCCACCCGGGCCGATTACGGCCGGATCATCCGCGCCTGGTATAGCGAGGGTGACAATCGGCCCTTGCTCGCCTGTCCGGTCGACGGGGACATCGCGTCATGGCTCGAAGGGCCGGAAATGGACCGCATCGTTTGGAACACCCTTTCCGTCCCTCCAGGCCCTCGCGACCGCCGCATCGTGCTGAGGGCGCTGGAATCAGCCAACAGCGAGATAGGACGGTTGCGGGATTCGCTAGCCGCGCTGGAAGTCAGGAATCGTGGACTGGTCGACCTCGCGAGACAATTGCGCCGGGACGCCACCACATGCCCGCTCACGGGCGTCTTCAACCGCAGGGCCATCGAGGGCCTTCTTGACGGGGAGGTTTCCAGAAGGTCCGGATTGGCCCTTGCCGTTGGCCTTGTTGACATCGACCGCTTCAGGGAAGCCAACAAGCGCCACCTTCACACCGGAGGGGATATCGTCATCCGGGGTGTCGCCGAAGTCATTTCAACGATCATCCGGGAATCTGATGCCATTGGCAGGATCGGCGGAGATGAGTTCCTCATCATCGCCCGGGGAACGGGAATGGAAGGGGCCACGGCCCTGGCCACGAGGATCAGGCAGAGTGTCACGGCAGCGCGATTCGATTGCCCGAACGGTCCGGCTTCCGCATCGGTGAGCATCGGATTTGCCGTCGCCGAGGGCCTTCAAGCGGTGTCGGCGCAATCCATGAGGGACTTGGCAGCCAAGGCCCTGCTGGACGCCAAGGAAGCTGGCAGGGATCGGGCCGTCATCAGGTTCGCCCTTTCACCCCAGCCTGAAGGCCCAGCGCCTGCCTGAGCGACTTTCCGGCAACGGCGCGGGAACGCGCCAACGCTGGAATCGAAAGGATCGAACCAGGATTGAACAGAAGGGAAAGAAACATTCCCGCGTAGTTCATGCCGCCATCTTGCCGGCACCACCTGCCGATACCCTGTGGAAGCGATTCGTCCGGCCCATCCAGCACGACGCGGATCATCGCCCATTCCCAACCTTGGGTTGCGCACCAAGTCGCCACATGGGCCGATTCCATGTCAACCAATTGGCAGCCCGACCTACGCGCCAATTCAGCCTTGGCCACCGGTGATTCCGCGACATGATCGACACAAGCGATATCCGCCTCGGCAAGATCGGCCCCGACTCCGAAGCAACCGACAGCAGGCTGGCGGAATACCGGTTCGCCAAGATGATTCCTGACCGAACGGACGCGGAAGACGGTTCCGCTGCTGGCGGAGCTGGTCAAACCACCCGCCAAACCCAAGACGAGAATCCGGCGATACCGCGAGGATGCCAATGGACGCAGGCCTTCAACGCATGAAGCACCGGGACCAATGACACGGGGATTCCACTCGCAAACAATCGAGGCTTCCGCGGAAAGCGGGCAAACAACCTCGCAAGAGGCGGGCAACGCTCTCAGGCCACCTGCCAGGCGAGCATCTTGAGGCTGTCTCCCAATTTCCCATTTACCCCGAGCGCCGCCGAAGGCTCGAAACCGCAGTGAACAAGGCAATGCTCGCAACGAGGATCCTTGCCCTTCCCGTAACGGTTCCAGTCGGTGTTGTTCATGAGGCCATCGAAGGTCTCGTGGTGCTCATCGGTGATGAGGTAGCACGGGCCCTTCCAGCCCTTCACATTTCGCGTGGGATTTCCCCAGGCGGTGCAAGTGAGTTCGCGCTTGCCGGAAAGGAATTCAAGATAGATGGGGGAGGACATCATCTTGTGCTTGGCGAAGAGGGATTGGGCCTCCTTGAACTTGGCGCGTACATCGTCGCGCGTCATGAAAATCTCGGCGGCGCCCGTTGGATTCGTGGCGTGGACCGCCTGGTAACCGTAGGCGGGCGAAACCATGAAACCGTCAACGCCGATGCCCGCGAGGAAGGTGAACAGTTGGTCGATCTCGCCGATGTCGGTCTCGCGGTAGATGGTCGTGTTGGTGCACACCATGAACCCGCGTTCCTTGGCGAGCCGGATCCCCTCGACGGCGGCCTGGAAGACACCCTCGCGCTCGACCATGAGGTCGTGGGTTTTCTCGAGGCCGTCGAGGTGGACATTGAAGAAGAAACGGCTGGTGGGTGAAAACTCATCCATCTTCTTTTTCATGAAGACGCCGTTGGTGCACAGGTAGATGTGCTTCTTGCGCCGAAGGATGCCGCGCACCAAGTCGCCAATTTCGGGATAGATCAGCGGTTCCCCACCGCAGATGCTGACGATCGGGGCGCCCGCCTCGTCGACGCTGGCGAGGCATTCCTGCAGCGATAGCTTGTCGCGGATGGTGGCCGAGTATTCCCGGATGCGCCCGCAACCCGTGCAGGTCAGGTTGCAGGTGTGTAGGGGTTCCAGCATCAACACAAGCGGGAAACGCTTCTGCCCGGTCAGTTTCTTCCCGGCGATATAGCCGGCCATCTTGGTCGTCAGGGAAAGCGGAAAGCGCATGTCAAGACTCCGAAAAAGTGGATCGTTTCCAACTGACCGTCTCAGGCCACCCCGAGGCGAAGGGAGCGGGCCAGCGCCATCAAGGGAAAATAAAGCCTATAATAGTGATATTTCAGATAAAAGACTTTGGGAAAACCGGTCCCGGTGAACGGTTCCTCCTCCCATCCGCCGGAGGGAAGTTGCCTTGCCGTGAGCCACTCAAGTCCGCGCCGGACGGCGGGACCACGCTCCCCCGCGGCCATGAGGCCCATCACCGCCCATGCCGTCTGGGAAGCCGTCGGTTCGCCCTGGCCGGCGAGCGATGGATCATCGTAGCTCGCGCACGATTCGCCCCATCCGCCGCAAGGCTGCTGGACCGACTTGAGCCATGTCGCCGCCCTGGCCACCATGGGATCCCCGGGGCCGATCCCCGCCTTCTCCAGGCCGACGAGCACCTGCCAGGTCCCGTAGATGTAATTGACGCCCCACCTGCCGATCCAGGCACCCGTGGGTTCCTGTGTCCTTCGGAGAAACGCCAAGGCCTTGTCGCAGACGGGGTCGCCCTCCCTCAACCCGAACTCGGCCAAAGCCTCCAAAACCCGCGCCGTGATGTCGGGACAACTCGGGTCGAGCATGGCGTTGTGGTCGGCGAACGGAACCTTGGTGAGGAATTCGCGGGTGATGTCCCGGTCGAAGGCGGCCCAGCCCCCGTCGGAGTTCTGCATGGCGACAAGCCACCTCACGGCGCGCCTGATCCGGTCGGGCTGCCCCTCGCACGAGGCGGAACCGGTCCGCGCGAGGGCCATCAGGACCATGGCGGTGTCGTCCGTGTCAGGATAAAAGGAGTTCCTGTATTCGAAATACCACCCGCCCGGCTCGACGCCCGGAATCCTGTCGGCCCAATCCCCCTTGCGGAGAACCTCCCTGCCCGCAAGCCACTCGTTGGCGGAGGCCACCGCCATGCCCTCGGTTGTGTGGCCGCACTCGGCAAGCGCGTTGAGCGATAGTGCCGTGTCCCAAATGGGAGAGAGGCAGGGCTGGAGCCAAACCCGGTGCCTGTCCCGCAACTTGAGGTCGTCGATCTGCCTCATGGCCCAGCGCATCTCATCGGAGTCCTCGGCGACTCCCATGCACTTCAAGGCGATCACGGTGTAGATCATCGGCGGGAAAATCGCGCCCAAGCCATCGCTGTCGACAAACCTGCTCCGCATCCATTCAAGCGATGCCGCCAGGGAGGCCCGCCGAACAGGTCCCATGAAAGGCTCAATCTTCTTGGCCAACCAATCCACCGCCAGGAAGCAATTGGTCCAACTCACCAGGTTGCGGGTCGGCGCCGCAGGCCATGCCGGGGCGAAGGGATCGTCAAGAAACAGTTCCCGGATTCCGCGCGATTCGGGCAGCTTTCGCACCGGCTTGCAAGCCGACACGATGCTGAGCGGAACGACGATGGTCCTCGTCCAACTTGACATCTCCCCCAGATGCACGGGAAACCAGCGGGGCAAGAGGGCGAGTTCCGGGGGAACACTCGGACATCCCGAATAGGGGAATTGCCCCAACAGGGCCAGGTAAAACCGGGTGAAGCTGTTGCTTTTCCTCGCGCCTCCCAATGAAAGCAAGACATCCCGGGCCTTGGCCATGAGTTGGCCTTGGGGATCCCTGCCGATCAGTTTCAGGGCGAAGTAGGCCTTCACTGTGGCACTGACATCGGGCGGACCGCCGGGATAAATCGCCCAGCCGCCGGTGGGCAACGCCTGGTCTTCCATCGAGCGGGCGGCCCTTTGGCAATCCTCCTCGCCCTCCCTGCCGAGAAACGCCATCAACAAAATATATTCCGACTCTAATATAGAGTCACCTTCCAGCTCGGCGCACCAGTGGCCGTCGGGCCGTTGCAGGTCGAGAAGATGGGCTTCGGCGCGGGCGGCGGCGAGACGAATCCTTCCCGCCAAACCTTCCGTCAGCACGCCACATGCGGTTCGGGCTGGAGATTGACGAAGTTGTTCGGAGGCAACCGTCACAAGATCCCCTTCCATGGCGCCGCGAGAAACCGGACCCTTCCTGAGTCGTATGCCAGTAGGCTATGGGATTTCCGCCCGTGACAACAAGGTCTTCTAGCAGTCTGATCCGAAGGCACAAAAAATGGGGAGGTCTGGGCAAAGAATGCGGCCACCCGCGGCCTGCGTACCCACCTCATGTCGGCCCTGCAGGCTTCAGAAGACATCCGGTCGGCCAATCGATTCTCGGCCTGGCAAATTCAAGATTCTTGCCAGACGACTTTTTTCCGATGCAAAACCGGTGCAACGGTTTACGAAGCCCGCAGCCATCCCTTGGGACGGGAATCGAATTCGCGGGCCAGGACAAGCGCGGCCTGCTTGTAGCCGGTGGCGACCGAGAAGTCGGTGGCGCGACCGTAGGACTTCGAACCGATGGAGTACCAGCGGGGCTCGATTGCCGGGGGGCCTGGTGAAATCCCGGCATCGGATGGAAGCCCGGTGGGAGGCAGGTCGAGCACGGGATCCATGGGGAGACGGAGTTCGCGAGTGAACTGGCGGGACGGTTGGTAGCCGCAGAGAGAAACAACCCTGTCAGCCTCGAATACGCGGGACTCGCCACCACGAACCGCCGAGACCAGCAGACCTTGGTTGTTCTGGCCCGGGCGTATCGAATCAACCCAGGAACCGCCATGGCATTCGATGTTGCCAGTTCCGCGCGCGGCGATGTGATTGGCCGCCGCGGCGATGGCGTCACGCCCCGCAAGAGGGTCACGCGGCCTCCTCTTGACCGGCATCGTCTCATCACGCCTGAAAAGCCAGGTCACCCAGGTCGCCTGCTCTTCCCGCGCCAACTCGGCAAGGAGAAGGACGGCGGTGGCCGCCGACACCCCGGCTCCGACCACAACGATCGACTTGCCGGCGTATTTGGGTCGATCAGCGCCCAGGATATCTTCGATGATGTAACAGATCCGGTCCCTGCATGCCGCCTCACCGGGCGCTGAAATGCCTCCGCGGCCCATCGGCCTTGGCTGCGCATGGACACCGGTGCAGTCGATCACCGCGGGCACCTCGATCGCAGATTCTCCCGACGATTCACGCAAGTGAAGGACAAAGTTGCCGCTCCTGTCGTCATCCTCCCGCAGGACATCGCTTCTTGCCGCGCCGATGACATCAACTCCCGCGCGAAGCTTGCCCGACAAGGCCGGAGTTTCCGATAGCGGAAACAGGTACCCATCAACCCACGATTTTCCCGTCGCCGGTGAATCCATGGCAGGCAGCCATTCGGTGAGGCTGGCTGATTGAAGGGCTTCCATCCCCGCCTTCGACACAAGCGACCCGAATGGGCCATGAGTCGCCAGATGGCCCCACATGAGAAGGTGTTGCCCCGGGTTCCCGCGCTCGAACCAGGCAAAGTTCACTTTTCTGGAAGCGCACAAGAGGGCCGCTTCAAAACCAACGGGTCCGGCTCCAATGATCGCGATTCTCGGATTGTCGCTCATTCATGGCCATCCCGGAAAGGCGCTGACATCAGTCAGCCTGATAGAGAATTTCTCCTTTACCCAAGCTGACCATGTCGCCACAAGATCGAACAAATCGTCCTTTCAGTTTCTCCGCGCCCGAAAAGCCATGCGACTCGAGATGCCTGGCCAAGACCTTGAGGAAAGTGGGGGAAACCGTGCCGCAAACATGGAAAGTGGGCAGAAGGTCGGGAGCGGGCCCCAGCGTGACAATGGTTGCCCGTCGCATGGCCGCGCCGGCGCGCGCGCCAACACGGCCGCCGACCACGATTGTTCCGGCGGCGGCATTCACGCCGCAGAAATCACCAACCCGGCCCGAAACCGCGATGATTCCCCTTCGAAGGGAGGCACCAACCTCATCACCGGCATCGCCTTCCACCAGGATCATGCCACCCTTCATTCCATGGACCGATCCCCTATAGGCGGCACCGGCCAGATTGCCGGCACTTCCGCCAATCCTGATCAGTCCACCGCTCATCTCCGCGCCAGCCCAGTCGCCGGCATCGCCTTGGATGATGAGTTCACCGCCAGTCATCCTTGCCCCGGCGTGCATGCCTGCGTTTCCTGCGATGAGAAGACAACCCGAGGCCATCCCCGACCCGAGCATTTTCACCCGGGAGCAATCGCCCTCCACCCGGACCCTTCCATCCGAACCATCCCCGGTGATCTGGAAATGTTCGGCCAACTCCGTCTGGCGGTTTCCATGCCAGACCCTGAGCCTTCCGATATCGGCGATGGCCATCGACATGAGCCGATCCGGGCAAACGCATTCGGCCTCGAGCGGCACCGGGTCCCGATGTCGAAGGGTAAGCGTCAGCACCGCGCGACTCCGTAACCGAAATCAGCGCCGGCAATTCGCCGAAGGTGCAGGTGGTGCGGTCCGAGTTTGCCGCCGTAATTCCCCGCGCTCACCTTCAGGACCGATCGGCAATCCATGGCGGCCCTGATTCCACGCCTGGTCGATTCCTCAAGCGATGCGAGGTCGAGTCCGTCGGCGACGAGTTCGTAAACCACCGCGGTTCCCGGGGGAAGTTTCGTGGAAACCCGGGATGCAAGCGTCGGGCAGTATTCGGTGTTGGTGCTGGCCTTGAGGCCCTTGTAACGGCTTCCCACCTTGCTTCCCGCGCGGACGATGCCGTGGGGAAACGGGAGGATGACGCCGGGGACACCGCGCATGGCTTCCGCGCAAGCCTCCGCCGCGTCGAGTCCACCCGCGGCATCACGGCACATGAGTATCAAATTTCCGCCGGCAACGCCCTTGGTCGTCCCGAAGGATTCCTCAACAAGAAATTCCCCGTCCATGACGGGAATTCTCCAAAACCTTCTGTCTCCGATCTTTTTGCTGGCTTGCCAGCCATCCCCGAAGAACCGAAGCTGGGCGCCAACCTTGAGGGCCTTGTCCGGATCTACCGGGAGGCCGTTGAAGCAGGCGGTTGTCGGACAAGTCAGGATCGATTGTCCGATCCGGCTGACCAAGGCCTTTTCCAGCGCTGGCCTTGAAAAGCCGAAAAACAAAAGACCGATTCCCGGCCTACCGTCTGGAGTCAGGTGAGGTTCAAGTTCGCAGTCGATTCCCGCCTCGGCATCACAGCCGATGATGCTGGAGGCGTTGCCGGTGGCCGCGCGCGCCGCCGAAAGCGCCAATCTGGGATGATCAGCGGTCACGATGACTTTTGCCGCCGTGAGCGGAAACGCTTCGGCGAAGGTGTCGTCCAGAATGGGAAGCGCATCGACGGGGATCATGGTCCGTGCCCCGCGTTGCTCGTCCAACTCAGGCCAGTGGCGTCCGACCGGGCATCGCCACGGGGGGAGTGGGAAGCGGGTTGGCGTTGAGGTCGAGAACCTTGGGGGCCAACACCTCGGTGGATTCAGACGCCTGGTTCCAGGTCACGCGCTTGCCCGTGTAGGTGGCCATGCGCCCGAGGATCGCCACGAGAGTGCTGCGGGTCATCCATTCCCCGTCGTTGATGGGCTCTCCCTTTCGGATGCTGGCGAAAAGCTCGTTATGCTCGCTCTGGTACATGTCGATTTCCTTGCCGTCGCGCTTGTAGGTCCACTGGGTGGCGCCCGTGATTTGGTGCCGCATCACATTGCAGCGACCCTTGCTGCCTTGGAAGTAATCGTTCACATCGTTGTAACAACCGGCCTGCTGGCGGCAGAAACTGAAAATCTTGGCGCCGTCCTTGAACTCGTAAACCACGGCATGGTGGTCGTAGATGTGTCCGAAGTCGGAACCGGTCCGCACTTGGCGGCCGCCAAGGCCATAAGCGGCCACGGGGTCCTCGTCTTTCATCGCCCAGATGCACTTGTCGAGGCTGTGGATGTGCTGCTCGACATTGTGGTCGCCGGAGAGCCAGGCGTAGTAGTACCAGTTGCGAAGCTGATACTCCATGTCGGTCCATTCCGGCTCGCGCTTGCGCATCCAAAGGCTGCCGGTGATGTAGTTGGTGTGAAGGGTGTGAATCTCACCCAAGGCGCCGTCATGAATCTGCTTCATGGTTTCGCGCTTGGGCTTGTCGTATCGCCAGCAAAGCCCGGATACCACCGCCAGTTTCTTCTCCTTGGCCTTCTTGCAGGCCTCCAACACCGTCTTGCAACCGGGAGCGTCGACGGCCACGGGCTTTTCCGCGAACACATGCTTTCCGGCCTCGATGGCCGCCGCGATGTGGGCGGGACGAAACCCGGGGGGGGACGCCAGGAGAACGACATCGACCCCGGCGCCGATCACCTTCTTATAGGCGTCAAATCCGGTGAAAATGCGGTCGGGCGTGACATTCACGCGGGGGGCGATCTCGCCATCGCGTTTCAGTTGCGCCACGCTACCCTCGGCCCGGTCGCGAAACATGTCGCCCATGGCCACAAGCTCAACCTCGCGGTCGGCGCGCAAGGCCTGGCTGGCCGCGCCAGTTCCCCGACCCCCACATCCGACAAGGCCAACGCGCAACTTGCCGCTCGCCCCGGCATGAACGCCTCCGGGAATCATCGCCATCGCCGAGATGCCGGCCGAGGCCTTGAGGAAACTTCTGCGCTGCTGGCTGGAAGGAGTCATGGGAATCCCCGGAAATTGGATGACAATTCGATAAATCAATAATCACGATGCACTCGTGGATATCTCCCGTCAAGAAGACGGGCTGGCCTTTTTCCAACCTGACAGGAAAAACCCGGCAATTCCCCGCAACCCACGGCCTGCCTGTCGGGCGGGTTCCACCCAGCTTGACCCCGTGATTTCCGATTCCAGCTCCCGGGCCAGCCTGACTCCCCTGGCACGCTCCAGCCTTGAATCAAGCCATGGAACCACCCCTTCGGACACCCCCCACCACCTCCCGTCCCTGACCCCGACAATCACCCAGTCATTGACAAGGGATCCCGCTCCCGAGCGCGCCGCCTCCAGGGCGGTTCTCAACATCATTTCCTTGCGGCTTGTGCCCCCGGCAGGGTCGTACGGAGGGTTCCATTCAAGGGTTGGCGGGACAAGATCCCCGGCCGACAGCACTCCCAGCAAAAATGGCGCGCGCCCTCCCGATGAATTGCCATCGGAAATCCGCCTGATGAATGCGAATTCGGTCTCGCGGGCACCTCCCTGGGCGCGCATCAGCACGATCAACGCGTCGGCCCGCAAGGCGTCAGGTGGCAGTCCCGCCTTGGAAGTGCCGTCGGTCCAATCATGGGATTCAATGATCTCCCATTCCCTCATCGACTCGAGTTCCGCCAGGGCGCCGGCAAGCATGGTGCAGCCTGAGCCATGCGATCCAACGATTAACAGAACCGGCTTGGGAATCTCCGATAGGCCCGAATTGGCGGATTCCTCGATTTCCTGCCAATCTCCCGAATGGAGGCGAACCAGCACATTCCCCAATCGCCGCCCCGCCGCCCGAAGCATCACGCTCCTCAAGGCTTCGTCGGCATGCCGTTTCACCTTGCCGGCCAACCACGAGAGGGCCATGCCCGCCAAGCCGCCCTTGCCGGGAACGGCCGAGGTGAGGATCGAACCCGTGTTCGTCACTCGTCCGAGCCAGCCCAGCCACCCACCCGCCGCGATCCAGTCTCCCAACCGCAGGTGCCTGCTGCCCGGGACGGCCCGGCGCACCAACTCCTCGACTTCATGAACCAGTTCCGCCATCCCGCCCATCAATTCGCGGATGCTCCGGCCACGCCAGCCCGATTCCGAACCGGACACGGCGACTCCAACCTCAAGATCGAGTTTCCCGATCCGCTCGAGCCAGTCGGCGGCGCTCCGGGAAGCGGATAACCCCTCGTTTTCCAATTCCGCGATCCAGCGTTCGACAATCGGACCGCCAGCATCGCGCGACATGCCCGTGGCGCGGGGGGGCGGCAGAAGCCAATGGCCGGCGGCGCCCGCGAACACCACCCAGCCGATGCCGATGAACGACAACGGAACCGCGGGCAACAACAGGCTGAGCGAGGACAAATACCACAGTCCCGATCCCAAAATAATGATAAGGGGCAATCCCTGGAGCATCGCAAGCACCACGGGCCTGGCCAGCCTCGGCCGGGCGCTGCCTGACTCGGAATTTCCCACCAGCGCGGCATACCGCGCCCCCGGTCCGGCAATCCTGCCCGCAAGGAAGTCGATCGCCACCACTCCCAGGTCACGCAAGGCAAGGGTCCAAAGCATCCTGGACAAGTCGCGCCGAAGCCCTCGTTCGGCTGGCCACCTGGCAACCTTGAGGGTGACCCAGCGGCACAGGGCGTCCACCGGCGCCAACAGCAACCCAGGCAACCAGGCGACCGCTCCATAACGGTCGGCCAGGACACCCAACCGCCATACCAACTGCCATCGGTCGATCCGAGGCAACAGAAGCCGTCCTAAAACCTCCTCCGCCCGATTGGCCAAGCGAACTTGGCCGGCATGCAGGGCCGCCACCAATTCGGCCAAGGTTCTGTCCTGCCACCGCGGACCTGCCGAGTTGATGCTTTCCCAAATTTCCCTCAGCACCGAAAGCACTTCCGTGGAAGTGCTTGCCGCCGCCAGTTCGGTGGACCGCGATTCGGCCCCGCGGCGCAGAGCATCCCACATGGGCGTGTCAGCATCTTTGAAATGGGCTGGAAGCTTCCAGTCGGGAGCGGCAAGCACCGCTCCCGGCCTAGTCCAGATCCACGCCAGCCACCAGCCGGCACAAAAAATGGCCAGGTTGAACCACCCGAGCCACCCCCCAAGCCCCATCTGGTTTAGTTGCCAGCACCCGGCGACAAATAGGGCCGATATGGCGGCAAGCACCGCGAACGCACCCCCGGCCATCCGGGCAATCTGCGCCGAATTCCCTTTGGCCAACGACATCAGGCCTCTCCGGACCATGTCTTCGCGGCTTCGGCAAACCTGCGCCTGTACTCCACACCCACCTCCTCCATGGTCGGCTGGGCTCCCGGTCGTGTCGTTCGGCAATACCAGACGAAAACCTTGCCCAGCGCCACGGTTGACACGCCGTTGATGGCGGCACCTGAAATGGCTCCAACCATGGAACCGACCCACGGAATCAACTTCACCAAGCTGGCGGCGGCGCGTCTTCCCGCTGTCGCGATCACGATGGGACCCAACATGTTCAGGAACGACGATGGCATGTTTTCCGACTTGAGCAGCTTGGCCAGCTCGGAAACCATCCTGGCCTGCACGGCGGTGACACCGACAAGATCCATGCCGGGAATCGGCACGCCGCCCGCCGCGGCGGCAATCCAGGCATGCCGATGGATCACCGTGTCGATCGCCCCGTCAACACCGCAGATATTCTGGGGAATTCCATTGCGAAGCGTTGCGGGCAGAAGGTCGAGGATGTTTTCCTTGAGCGACTCGACGCCATAGTCGTGCGGGCTCAGGCCGTTCTCAGGCTCGGTGATGTCCACCAAGACCGTCCGGCTGGCGCGATGCCCCATGGCTTCGATCTGGAACCGCGCCAACCTGTTGAATTCGGCGAGGTTCAATTGCCGGGAGCACCATGGTGGCGGACCGGCGAAAGGATAGGGATCGGGATGGTTGGCGCCCGGATAGGCCTCATGGAGGCAGGTCAGCACATGAAGCACCGGACGGTAAGGGTTTCCATGAAGCAACCGATCCACGATGGAGATCACCTTGTCCTGGTTGCGGTCCATGATCCGCATGACAACGACGATCATGTGGGCCATGCGGCCGCATACCTCGATGTCAACCGTCGGGTCATAGTCGGTTTCGTCAAGGCCGCGGGTATCGAGGAAGCGCAAGGCCGGACTGACGCCCGGGGGGAACTCAAAGGCCTTGGTGTCGCGCGTGCATGGCGAAAAACCGTTGCCGATGACGATTCCGTCGCATCCGGTCAGCGCGCGGACAATGCTGGATTTTCCCGACTGCGCCCTACCCAGAAGCCAAAGGGTGGGCACGGGAAGCTCATCCGCGGATTGGCGGGGGGCAGCGGAAGGCATGACCATGACGAGGCCCTCCCCGACTCGGGAACCCATTGGCGCATTCTACCTTGAAGCTCGCCAACCTGGCGTCTTCCTTGACTTCCCATGCCCAAACAAGTACGAACAAGACATCGGGGCGTGGCGCAGCCTGGCTAGCGCGCTTGCTTGGGGTGCAAGAGGTCGCTGGTTCAAATCCAGTCGCCCCGACTTTACCAAAACTGTTTGACAGAAAAGACTTAGGTTCTCAATTTCTGACCCTCGATCAAATGATCTTCCGTCCTGTTTTGGGTCATTTGACCCAAAACAGGATTTTTTCTTACTGATTCATGATTCTCCAGAAGCGGAAAATCATGAAATAAGGGGGCACAGGAATCCCAATGGGCTTCAGCAACCATTGGGCTTTGACCAAGTTCGGAGATAAAACCCTCATGCCTGCCATTCATCACCTGCGCGAACTCACCCCCGCCGACCGCGACGCCATGGTGGCCCCGCTTGAGGCCTACAGCAAAGAGCAGGGATTTCCTTGGAATCCGGGCGGCGTTTTTCTGGCGCTACGCGATGACGAAGGCGCGATAACCGGAGGATTGATCGGGTCGATCCTTTGGGAATGGCTGAGGATTGAAATTTTGGCCGTGGATTCAGCCCTCAGGGGGCAAGGATGGGGGCGAAAGTTGGTGGAGGCCGCCGAGATATTGGCCGTTGACGCGGGATGCCGCGGCGCCTGGGTCGACACCTTCACCTTTCATTCCCCTGAGTTTTACCGCCGGTTGGGCTACAGCGAATTCGGCCGGATCGATGACTACCCGCGCGGACAGTCTCGTTTTTTCTTTTCAAAACAATTCCATGCCAATCAAGCCACAAGTGGCATGGTCAGCGCATTGCCGACCACGCCACTCGCATGAATGAACCGGCAAGCCCGGGGCCTTATTTCACCTTTTCCTTGCCGTATCCCTTCCAGACCCATTCGATGGCATGGGGAAGGAACTGCTGCTGGGCATTGCCCACGCTATGTCCTGAACCCTGGCAAAACAGGTACTGGTATTCATATCCCTTGGCCTTGAGAACCTTGGCCATTCGGTTGTTCGCCTCCACCCAATCGTGCATGTCATCGCGCATGACATTCGGATTGAGCAGGTCCTTGTCGCCAACGGAAATGAAAAGCCTGATCGGCTTCTTGGGTTCCGTGGGAATGAGAGTCTTGTGGAATCCCCAGGCGCCATCGGGATACTTGGGGTCAAAGGGCCAAGCCTGGTTGACGAAAGTGCCCGATGTGGTGAGCACGCGGTGATACAGGTCGTTGCGGAACCACGCCATGATGAGCGCCGCCGACCCGCCGGAACTGTTTCCCATGGCCGCGCGGCCGTCAGGATCCTTCGTCAGCTTGACCATCGCATTCTTCTCGACGCGCGGCAAAACCTCGTCCTCGATGTAGGTCGCGTAGTCGCCGTTCATGTTGTCGTATTCCTTGCCCCTCTCGTGGCCCTGGGCATCGCCACCCCCGTTGCTGATGGAAATGAGCACGATGGGCGGAATCCGCTTCTGGGCGATAAGGTTGTCGAGGATTGTCTTGAATCCTCCGGCTTGTCCCGGCCCGTCGTGGACAACCATGAAAGGCGCGAGAGTTCCTTCCTTGTAGCCTGCGGGAATGTAAACACCGACCCGCCGCTTGTAGTCGATGGTGTGGGTTTCGACGATCAGCGTCTTGGGGTTGTTCGGATCCACCTTGCCGAACACCTTCCGGGCAATGCCGGGGTTGAAAAGCTTGGTTTCCTTGGAATCGAACTCGAACTGGACCACCTTGCCCTCGGGAACTCCATCCACTTTCTTTCGCTCAGGCGCGACGGAATACTTGGGACCGATCACGAAATTGTCATTGGCATCCAGCGGCGGGTTCTCGCCCTCCTTGAGCAACTTGAAGGGCGGTGAGCCCTTGTCATCGAACTTGCGGATCGGCTGGGCCGCCGCCCACTGAAGGGATGCCAACCAGAGGCTTGCCGAAAGCAACCAGATTCTGCTCATGAAACCACCTGTTCCTTGGGGAGAAGACATCGGGGTGCCGATGCCGGCATGATTGTACAAGAAAAGCGAATCCGACGCGCCAAGCCTCTGTCGCAAGATCCCGCGGCGCCAAGCCGTTCTTCCGGGGCTTCATGAAGTGAATCGTGACTGGCCACTGCATCAAGCCATTTCCGGATTGGCCAGCACCGATTCAGATGTTCCAATGACTCTCACCGCGAGGAGACAACCAGAACGATGCTTCCCATCATGGCTTCCCTGCTATTGACGCCATCCATGTTTCACCAGGCTCCAACGCCAGCCCCGGGGGTGGATGCGGAAAGGGTGAAGGCCCATGTGGCCAAACTTTCCAGCGACGAGTTCGAGGGTCGCGGCCCCGGTACCCGGGGTGAATTGCTGACAACCGAATACATCTCGGGTGAATTCAGGAAATATGGACTCAAGCCGCTTGGCCCGAGAAACGATTTCCTCCAGCCGGTTCCGTTGGTGAAGGTCGTGACCAGCCCCAAATCGACTCTTCAGGCCATGAAGGGCCAGGGAAGCGTGATGCTCGCCTGCGAGGAGGAGTTTTCGGGAAACTGCCAGACGCAGTCCGCCCTGGAGGAATTCGATAGCGAGGCTGTCTTCATGGGGCATGGCATATCGGCGCCGGAATTCGGCTGGAACGACTACGAGAAGATCGATGTGCGGGGAAAAGTGGTTCTCCTGTTCACCAACGAACCGCCGTCGGAGGATCCGGGATTCTTCGGTGGAAAGGCGCTCACCTACTACGGAAGGTGGACTTACAAGTTCGAGGAGGCCGCGCGCAGGGGCGCCAAGGCCTGCCTGATCATCCACACCAACGGAACGGCCGGCTACCCTTACTCGGTGGTCAGGCCGCTGGATGGCGCCCAGTTGAAGAAGGCGCCGGGTGAACCAGCCTTGGCCTTCGCGGGCTGGATCTCCAGCCAGGCCGGGGAAAAATGGCTTGCCCTGGCCGGGCTCTCGGTTGAAAAAGCACTCCAGGCGGCCGACACCAAGGGTTTCAAGCCGATACCCCTGGGATTCAGGGTGAAGGGCCGAATCGAAAGTTCGGTCGAAGGCATGCTGAGCCACAATGTGGCGGCGATCGCGGAGGGATCCGACCCGAAACTCAAGGATGAGGCCGTGGTTTTCACGGCCCATTGGGATCATTTGGGAGTCGGCCGCACCGTCTTGGGAGACGCGATCTACAACGGCGCCGCCGACAACGCCACCGGTTGCGGGCTCCTGCTCGAACTGGCGCGGAATTGGGCCGAAACCCGGCCGCGCCCGAGGCGTTCCGCCGTTTTCCTCGCCGTCACGGCGGAGGAAAAAGGCCTTCTAGGATCAAAATACTATGCCAGCAAGCCCCTGGTCCCCATCGGAAGGACGGCGCTGAACCTGAACTTCGACATGATCTACCCCCTTGGCAAGCCCTCCGGCCTGGTCCTGACTGGTGCCGAGAAAACAACCATCTGGCCGGTGGTTCAGGAAACCGCCAAGGCGGCCGGCCTCGACATCGAAGCCGACCAAAGGGCTCACCTGGGCGTGTTCTACCGCTCGGATCATTTCTCGATGGCCAAGGCGGGAGTCCCGGCCTTTTCCGTGGCTCAGGGAATGCGCATCGTCGGACGCTCCGAGGAGGCGGCGAAAAAAGCCCTCCGGCAATTCAATGACAACGCCTATCACTCGCCGCAGGACGAGATGCACGCCGACTGGGATTTTTCCGGATTTCCGGTTTTGGGGAGGTTCGCGCTCAATCTCGCGACAACGGTCGCCAACAGCGGGGAATTACCATCCTGGAACAAGGATGCCGAGTTCCACCCCGACAAGATTCGCAAGCCCGCGCCCTAGGCGGCTTCAACCCCTGCGGGGTTCCACGAACAGGATCATCGACGGGTTGCCGACCGGCACGAACAAGCCGGTGAACGAAAGCAATCCGGTCGCCTTGTCGGCCTTGAATATGGCGACATGGTCGGCGCGCTGGTTGCAGCAGTACAAATACCCGCCCGAAGGATCAAACGCGAAACTCCGCGGATAGTTTCCGCGGGTCCACTCGTCGGCCAAGTGGGTGAGGGTGCCCGCGGGCCCCACCGAGAAAACGCCGATGCTGTCATGGAGCCTGTTGCCGGCGTAGACGAATTTCCCGTTGTCGGAAACGAGGATCTCCGAACAGAAGTTGCTGCCGGCATATCCCTTGGGAAGGCTTGAAACCGTTTGCCGATGCGTCAGGCGGCCTGATTCCGCCTCGTAATCAAACAGGGCGATGGTCGAACCTTCCTCCTGGATGGAATAAAACCATTTGCCGTTGGGATGGAAGTGAAAGTGTCTTGGCCCATCCCCCGGGGGCAGGGACACCCTGTGCGCCGATGCCGGCTCAAGCTTTCCGTTGGCGGCATCGAACTTCCAAACAAAGATGGTGTCCAGTCCCAGGTCGACATGGATGACAAACTTGCCGGATGGATCGGGCAGGATCTGGTGCGCGTGGGTGCGGTCGTGGCCGCTGATGGCGAAACTGCCCGGGGGAGCATTCGTGGCACGGGTGGGGCCCACCTTGCCCGCGTCGTTCTTCACATCGCTGGGTTGGCCGAGCCGTCCTTCCTTGTCGATGGGAACCACGGCGATGGAACCACCAAAATAATTGGCCACCAGCAGGTGCCTGCCGGAAGGATGAAGGCTCACGAAGGTGGGGCCGGCGCCACCGGAGGGCACCGTGTTCAGGATGTCCAGTTTTCCTGTTTCCGGATCGATTGAAAAAGCACTCACGGTTCCATGCTTATCCGGCCCCACATGGTCGGTTTCATTGGCCGAGTAAAGGCGCGTACCAGCGGCATTGGCGGCCAGGCAACTGGGACTGGTGCCCATCTCAAAAACACCAACGGGGGAAAGCGCGCCCGTTTGCCGGTAAACTTCGAACAGATGGATTCCCCTGCCGTTTCCCGGCGGAAGATCAACCTGCGTCGGCAAGACATCCTTGAGCGGGGAACTGAAGGTTCCCACATAGGCGAAAAGTTTGCTGCCCCCGGGATCCTGCGTCATTCCGGGAACCATGGGGGCGGAGATAGCCAGGCATGCGGATGAACCCACAAACCGGCGGCGCGAGTTAAAGTGCATCAATCCTTTCCAATCAGCAACATGGCGGAGTTAGTCGATAGCGACCACAGTGCCCGAGTAGGCTGGTGGAGGGGTTGGCCCAGGCGTGAAGGAAAGCCGGCCAACCTCGTTGAAGGGATTCGACAGACTGTTCGCCAAAATGTGCGAATCAGACATGGAAAAGATAGTGTCGCTGATTCTCAGGCTTCTGGTGATCGCAGAGTCATGGGCAATCTCGCCAAGGGTCTGGATGCCTGACGCGGAAATACTCACGATTTTTAGGGAGTTTGAGGAATTCCAGTTGGAGTCGTAAGTAGTCACAGGAACCGCGAGGATACCCTGCGCCGGGAACCAGGAGATGGCATGGTGGTCGCCCTCGGCGGCCGACCATTCGAACATGGAACCTGTTGTCAGGGCCGTGCTCGAGAGTTCCCGGGGATTGGCAAGGTCGGAGGTGTCGAACACGGTGAGTTTGAGGCCCCTGACCCGGCCGTTTTCATCGGCGTCCCGGCCAAGGCCGATCACCAGTCCCGGCCCGATTTCCTGCAGGTAGGATGAGTAGCCAGGTAACTTCAGTTCTCCCGCCACGCGGGGCGCGAGCGGATCGGAAAGGTCGAGGGTGTAAAACGGATCCGTCTGCCGGAAGGTCACGACATATCCGCGGTCGCCCTCAAAGCGGACTGAATAAATCCGCTCGGTCAGGCCCAAGTCGGTGATGGCCCCGACGGTTTCCAGGTCGTCGCCTGTGTCGGCCATCACGAAGATCGAGTTGGTGGAATCATCGCCCCAACCCGATGTGGTGGCGATCCGGAAATAACCGGCCTCTTCATCCATGGCGAACTGGTTCAGAACATATCCCGAGACGGTTCCAAAACCGTCTAGCGGCGCCGCGTCACCCTGCAATGCGAACTTGTATACCTGTGTGGCCAATTCGCCACCTCCCCACCATGGGGAACTCCAGTCGGTACTGGCGACATACAGGCTCTGCGTGGATGCGTATACCGTACCGGTGGTTCCAACGGTGGTCGTCACCCCAACGGGAGAGCCCACATCGGAAGAAGGATCGAACACCGCGATCGAAAGCAGGCTGCCGTTTTTTGACCAGCGTGGCGCGAGAACATTCCCATCAACCAGGGAACCGGTCTGGCCGTCCGCGGTGAATTCAGGAAGAGCCTCCTCAAATCGGGCGATCACGCGGGAAATGTAAGCCGCGCGGCTTTCGTAAAAATTGCCCCGGGCCGTGTTGATCACCTGCGGTTCAAGGATGTCTAGCTGATTCCCAAGGACGACATAAAGCTTGCCGTCAACCATTCGTGAATCGTTGAGGCTTCCATCCAAGGAGGCCTTGTGAACTTCAACAGGATTGGTTTTGTCGGAGATGTCAAAGGTGGTGACGACAGTGCGGGGATTGCCTCGGAAATAGGGCATTGAACCGACGGACATTCGGAAGGAAGCATTTGACACCGAATCCGCGGTGCCCGTTTGCCAGCCGCTTTCCCATGCGCTGGAGACTACTATGAGCCTGCTGCCAGACAGATAAAAACCGGTGGTCCATCCTTCAATCGAGGCCGAACCCGTTACCGCCATGTTGGCTGGATCACGCGCGTCGATAATCTCAAGTTTTCCGGAACGGACTGTGTAAAGGTACGAACCATCAGTCTGGAAGGTGTCGGCCTCGGAAACGCCGTTTTCCTGGTTGTTCGTTCCGGACGCGTCGGCGGATGCTGAGGGCGCCTGGCTTGAGGCCATGGCGACAACGCCATCCTGCCGGAGGAAATAAGGGGGGATGAATCCGCCACCGCCCCACCACTCCGGAACCTTGCGGCCCAGGCTATCGCCCCATCGGGTCAGAGACTGCTGCACAACCCATGAGCGAACCCAGTCGAGACCCGACTGGGAGCGGATCGGATTGGCGTTGGCTTCCAGAATCGAGTCGTCGGCGTCGGTGGAAACCTTGTCGCCGGAATCGCTGCCGAAAATGTCGTCCGCACCGGCGGCGCCAAAAATCGAATCGGCGCCTTCGCCACCGTGAAGGGCATCGTCACCGGCACCACCATCAATGGCATCATTTCCGGATCCACCGTCGATCGTATCGACACCGCTGCCCCCGAAAAGGCGATCATTCCCCGAACCGCCGACGACGGTGTCATCACCGAGGCCGGCATTGACTATGTCGTTTCCCGCGCCCGCGTCGATGGTATCGTTGCCCTGCCCACCCGTGATGATGTCGTTTCCGCCACCGCCAAGGATGGTGTCGTCACCATCGCCGCCATCAAATGTTTCGTTGCCCGAAGCACCCGTGAGCGAATCATTACCCGCTCCACCGACCAGCCTAACCACGATTCTGGTCGGTAAATTGGCGTTGGGGTTGATGGAGATCGAATCATCTCCGCGGCCGCCGTTGATGGTGATCGAACTAACATTGACGGCGGATCGAGTTTCCACAACCCGGCCATTCACGCTGGCTTGCAGCAACGCGGGGCGACCAGGAACCCGGCTGATCGTGATGGTGTCGTTGGGATTGGCAGCCTTGTCACCAACAATGGTCCATGCGGACATTAACCGGCTTGCTGAAGGAACCAGTCGAGACTCCAACAACTCAACCTTGAGGGGGGCAGTTCTTCTCTCGATCGCCATGATTACGCTCCGGGAAAATCATTGTCCGAATAGATGACGCCATCATCGTCAGGATGGTTTCGTGAATCAAGCGGCAATTTAATTATTTTAGCAAGACTTCATAACAAGCCTGTTTCGATTAATATCATCACTACTCTGCAACAATCAAGAAATAAATATTTATATTTTTAAATTTGTTGAAACTAAAATATATACCTCTTACTAAATTGTATTTGCATTAATTCCGCGGACAATTCGATTTCCATTCCAGTCCGATGATGCTATTGTCAGGAAATCATTGGCGGAGAGGCTCACCGTCATGCCCCACCTGATTGTTTCAATCACTTTTTTTGCCAGTATCCAGAATCCAGCAGACATCGAACATTTTGAAAAACGAGTCAGGCCCCTTTTGGCTGAGCGCTGTTGGAAATGCCATGGGCCGGAAACAGCGCGCTCCGGACTGCGCCTCGATAGCGCCAAAGGCCTTGCCGCGGGTGGAAAACGCGGCATCGCCGTGATTCCCTCAAACCCGGATGCCTCCCCTCTCCTGTTGGCTGTCCAACGCAAGGGTGAGTTGAAAATGCCGCCAGACGGCCCGCTCAACGAAAGGCAGGTCGCTGACTTGTCCCGCTGGATCAAGGCCGGAGCCAATTTTCCATCGGTAGAGACCGCTCGTGCCGATGAGGGGGGACATTGGGCCTTTCAGCCGGTGGGAAAGGTTATTCCACCTGGCAAGGGCCACCCCGTCGATGAACTGGTCAACCCAAGGCTATTGAGAGATGGATTGAAACCGTCCGACATGGCCGATGGCTCCGCCTTGGTTCGGCGCGCCACGATTGACTTGACGGGCCTGCCCCCAAGCCCGGAGGCGATCAAGGCGTTCCTGGCGGACCGATCAGCCGAAGCGTGGCCGCGATTGGTGGACCGGTTGCTGGCAAGTTCCGCGTATGGCGAACGCTGGGGCCGCCACTGGCTTGATGTGGCCAGGTATGCCGATTCCAACGGCCTGGACGAGAATGTCGCTCACGGCAATGCGTGGCGTTACCGGGACTATGTGGTTGGCGCCTTCAACACCGACATGCCGTTCAACCAGTTCATCCGTGAACAGGTGGCTGGCGACCTGCTGGAAGGTGGCGGACAGGCCGAGAAGCACCGCATGCTGATGGCAACCGGCTTCCTCGCGATCGGGCCCAAGGTGCTGGCGGAAGTCGACAAGAAAAAACTCGAGATGGACATTATCGACGAGCAGGTCGAAACCACGGGAAAAGCGTTCCTTGGGATGACCCTCGGGTGCGCCCGCTGCCACGACCACAAGTTCGACCCGGTGAGCACGGCGGATTATTACGCGATGGCGGGGATCTTCAAAAGCACCAAGACGATGGACGACCTGAAGACCATCGCCAAGTGGCACGAGAACGAGATTCCCAATTTCGAGGAAGCCCGCAGGCATTCCGAGCACCAGTCCAAAATCGCCAAGGCGAAGGCCGCGGCCGAGGATTTCATCACCCGCCATGGCGCGCGCCTGCGGGGCGAGGGCAAGCTGCCGGGGGAATCAAAGCCCGCCGCCAAGGAGGTTGAAACCCGTCTGGATGCCGGCCAGCGGGAGGAATTGGCCCGCCTCCGTTCGGCCTTGTCGGAACTGGAAAAGGCCTCGCCGGAACTTCCCAGCGCCATGGGCGTGGCTGATTCGTCACCGGTGAACCTGGCGATCCATTTGCGGGGAAGCACGGAAAGGCTTGGCGCCGTGGTGCCCAGGGGCTTGCCCAAGGTGCTTTCACGCCAATGGAGCAAGCCGTTCCCTGAAAAAACCAGTGGACGGATTGAATTGGCCGAGTGGCTCGCATCGGACCAAAATCCCCTGACGGCGCGCGTGATCGTGAACCGGGTCTGGCGCTGGCATTTTGGTTCGGGCATCGTGCCCTCGGTGGATAACTTCGGCTTGCTCGGAGAAAAACCGACCAACCCCGAGTTGCTCGATTGGCTCGCGGCGGAGTTCATTCGGAACGGGTGGTCGCTCAAGAAACTTCACAGGCTCATCCTCACCAGCGAGACCTACAGAAGGTCGACGTCGATCTCGCCGGACCAGGCCAGGCTCGATCCCTCGGGGAGGTTGTGGTCGAGATGGATCCCCAGGCGGATGGAGGCCGAGGCGATCCGCGATTCCATGCTCGAAGTTTCGGGATTGCTAGACAAAACGATGGGCGGTTCGCTGCTGACCGTCAAGAACAGGGAATTCTTCTTCAACCACACCTCCAGGGACCTGACCAAGTACGATTTCCCCAGGCGCAGCCTGTACCTGCCCGTGGTGCGCAACAATCTTTACGATGTCGTCCAGCTTTTCGACGGAACCGATGCCAGCGTCGCCAACGGAGACCGGGCGACCACAACCATCGCCACGCAAGCCCTCTTCTTTCTCAACAGCCCCCTTGTCCTGCAATGCTCCAAGGCGCTCGCGAAGCGATCCGCCGCCGATGCTGCCGACACTGACGGACAAATCCGGAGGATGCACGAGTTGGCCTTGGGCAGGATGCCAACATCCCGTGAATCCCAGCGGGCCAAGGAGTTCATCAGGGATGCGACAACCGCGGGCGGCCCCGACCAAACCGCGGCCTTGTCCGGATTCGCGCAAATCCTGCTGTCGTCCAACGAGTTCGTGACCATCCGTTAAGGAACGCAATCATGAACCTGCCTACCCGGCGCAAGGCCCTTGAGACAAACGCCGTCGGATTCGGGTCGCTGGCGTTGGCTGGCTTGCTGGCACGCGAATCAAGGGCCGATGCGCGCGCCTTCTCCAACCCTCTCCAACCCAAGGACGCGCATTTTGAACCCAAGGCCAAGAGGGTGGTTTTCCTTTTCATGAAGGGCGGGCCATCCCAAGTCGACACCTTTGAGCACAAGCCGCTCCTGGAGCGCGACCATGGAAAGCCCTACCCCCACGAAAAACCCCGCGTCCAATTCGCTCCCACCAACAACCTGCTCAAGTCCCACTGGAAATTCAGGCAACACGGCCAATGCGGGCACCATGTGAGCGAACTGTTCCCGAATGTGGCCCAATTCGTGGATGACATCTGCTTCGTTCACGGCATGCATGGCACCAACGCCGCCCATGGCGGCGCCGTCATGAAAATCCACACCGGCAGCGACAGCTTTGTCAGGCCGTCCATCGGTTCCTGGGTCAGCTATGGGCTGGGAAGCGAGAACGATTCCCTTCCCGGTTTCGTCACCATCTGTCCGACGCTGGCCCATGGCGGAGTCACGAACTGGAGCAGCGCCTTTCTCCCCGCGGCGTATCAGGGAACCCCGCTGGGCAATGCGACCGTCCCGGCCGACCAGGCGACGGTGAGGTACATCCGGAATCCCGAGTCGGCCACCCGGGTCCAGCAACTTCAGCTTGCCGCGCTTCGCGAGTCCAACGCCGAGTTTGGCAGGCTCACAGGCCCTGATCTCGCCTTGGAGGGAAGGATCGCTTCCTTCGAGCTTGCCTTCCGGATGCAGGCCGAAATGCCCAGGGTTCAGGATATTTCTGGTGAGTCCCGGCAAACGCTCCAGCGCTACGGCATTGGAAATCCCGTCACGGAAAACTTCGGAAGGCAATGCCTGCTGGCCCGCCGGATGCTGGAAAACGGGGTCCGTTTCGTCCAGGTGACGCACAGCGACGCCTTCGTGCAATGGGACCAGCACGGCGACCTGAAGAAAGGACACGAGAAGAACGCGAGGGAAGTCGACCAGCCCATTGCGGCGCTACTGGGCGACCTCAAGGCCCGCGGGCTTCTGCAGGACACACTGGTTTGGTGGGGTGGCGAGTTTGGCCGCACCCCGACAGCCCAAGGCAACGATGGCCGGGATCACAACCCCGACGGCTTCACCATGTGGCTGGCGGGTGGCGGCGTGAAGGGAGGATACTCCCACGGCGCGACCGACGAATACGGTTTCTTCGCCCGCGATGGCAAGGTTCACATCCATGACATGCACGCCACCATCCTTCACCTGCTCGGCCTCGATCACGAAAGGCTTACTTATCGCCATGCGGGACGGGACTTCCGCCTGACCGATATTCATGGGAAAGTGGTTCACGATGTGATCGCCTGAAAGAGGCGCAAGTTCCCCTTCCGGACAGGTGATGTGATGCCAGTTTCCGAAGCCAATCAGCCGAATGGCAAATCCAAGGGCATTCCGACGGTGATCCTTGCCATAGGCGGGGCGTTCCTGGGAATGGTCGTGGCCGTGGCCATTTTCTTCGGCTCGGGGATGGCAGATCCGAAACCCGTCGTCACCAAACTGAAGGAACCGGAAGTTCCAAAAGACACCGCCGCCGCCAAGGCCAAGCTGAAGGCGCGCAAGACGGAACAGGCTGGTTCCCAGTTCGAGACAAGGCTGAAGGATGCCTTGGTTTCGGGAAACACCGCCTTGGCCACCCGTTTGGCCACGACCAAGGAACCCGCCATGGCAGGTCCGTTCCTGGCCATCTGCAGGCAGTATGTCGGCGACCCCAAGCCTTCGACGCGCGCCGCCGTGGCGAGCGCCCTGGGAGCCCATCTGGCGGACAAGCCCGCCGAGGATGCCGACCTGCTCAAGCTGATGGACGACGCCGACAAGAAAGTCGTGCTCTCCTGCATCGACAGCCTTGAGGGCCTGAAGCCCTGCCCGGTCGGCTATGTCCGCAAGGCATTCTCCGTGGCCGGCAAGTCATCCACCGGGCCGGAAGTTCGCGAAAGGATCGCCGGCTGGTTCAGGAACCTCACGCCGTTGCCTGACAACCTCGTCACCGTGTTCGCCCTGGAGGCGGATACCAAGGCGGCGGAACTCAGGCCGGTGGTCGCCGAGGAGTTGTCCCAAGGAAAGATCGACCCGAAAAATGGCATGGACCTGGCGAGGAAATTCGTTGCCGACGCGAATCCCAAGGTGGCGGCGGCCGGGATCCGGATGATCAGCCAGTTCCGCAATGCCAACCGCGCGGAAGCCCTTTCGGCCCTTCTGGTGGCTCTGGACTCGGCCCATGCCGACATCCGGGAAACCTCCGCCGCCGAATTGGGATCCTTTGGAAAAATGGAATCCGCCGACCTTCCCGCGATCATCAAGTCGCTGGGACAGGGAGGTGATGAATCGAGGTCCAGGGCCTGCGTGCTGGCCGGTTCCCTCGGTGAGCAGGCCAAGCCGGCGCTCGGCGCGCTCGCCAAATTGGCCAAGGCGCCTTCCAGTCCAACGCTCATGGCCGCCGCCATTTCCGCCATGGGCATGCTCGGCAAGGCGGCCGAACCGGAAATCGGCGCCGTGCGGGACGGCCTTGCCTCCAACAACGCCGCCGTTCGGGGCGCCTCCTTGGTGGCCTTGGCGAAAATCAGCAGGGATGCCAAGTCTCTCGCGGCGCTTTTGGAATCGGTTGGCGATGCCGACCCCGTGGTTTCCAAGGCCGCGAGTTCCGGCATCGATTCGATGGCGCCACCGCCCGGCACACCGGAAGACCTGAAAGTCCTTGAATCGATGCTTTCGGGCAAGCCGCCGCAAGTTCGGGCCAAGGTCTTTTCCATCGCCGCCGCCCTGGGTCCCAACGCGAAACCCCTGGCGGCCAAGGCCATGGAAGCCTTGGATGACTCCGACAGTTCCGTCATGGTTCAGGCCGGCCTGGCCCTCATGTCGCAGCCGGACCGCCAGGCGGCCGCCTTGGCCAAGATGCAACAAGGCCTGCTCGGCGCCGTCTCCAGTCCGGCCAAGGAACCACTCGCCTTGGCCTGGCTCGATTTCATCGCGAAGTCGGGCCCCAAGGCGGCCCCCGCCATCGCGACACTGCGCCGCGTGCTGGGACCCGAACAACGGACCGGGGCCATCCTCGAAGGCGCGATCAAGGCCGCCGGCGCCATGGGCAAGGAAGGTATCCCGCTCGTGCCCGACCTGCTCAACCATGTCGGCGAGCCCGTCAATCCGCCCACGGACACCATCGATAACTTCACGGCGGCCTTTCTCAAGGCCAGGCACAATCAGGCCGTGGTGAACGCGATCGCCGCCATGGGTCCCATGGCCATTCCGGAAATGGAGAAACTCATCGCCAGGCCCCAAATCGGCGCGAGGTTCTTCGCCCTGCTCGTCTTTGACGCGATGGGAGCCGAGGCCAAGGACGCCATTCCCGCCATCAGGAAACTCGCGTCGGCGGACAACGAGAAGTCACCGCTTGTCAACGGCACGGCTGTCACCGTTCTGGGCCGGGTCGAGGCGGCCATCAGGAAATAGCGGGAAAGTCAGGCAATAACTGGGATCCGGTTCACGATATTCGTGATGATCGCATCCAATTCCGACCACGCCCGCCATTGATCTAACCCGACCGCCTCGGCGATCCTTGCGCAAATCGCATCCTCAAGGTCCTCCCGGCGCTCGCCTTTCCAGATGGAATCGGCAAGAGCCACCAGCATGTCCTCGAAGCCGGCATCATCGGCCCTCCAGTTTCCATGGGTGCGCGCGAACCTTGCAAGGCGCGGCTCCAATCCCGCGCGCTCAAGCAACGCCTCACCTGCCGCCTCATGGAGAGTTCCCGGCCGGCTCAGTTCCTCAGGATGGCAAATCTTGCCGATATCGTGAATGGCCGAACCCAGAAGAACCGCCTCGGCATCAAGTTGCAGGCCGGCAAACTCCTGGGCCAACCCTTCGACAAGCATCACCGCGGCGGCATGGACCAACCGCAAATGATTCTCAAGCCCGGGAGGCGCCCCAAGTGTGGCACACAAGGCCACGGCTACCTCGGGCAGTTTGGGCAACATTTTTATCGGGCACATCCGGCGTGCATCGTCATCCATGCCGACCATTCGCGCCGGAAACAGCCGGATTCAGGAAAACCGTCAAAACGATCCCCTTTCCGGCGGATTGATTCTTTCAATGCCTGTGTAGGTGACTTCAACCGATCCGTAAGAGATCTTCCTGGTCGCAGGCACTGAAACGGGCGCGCTGCTGGCGCCCTTGGTATTGAGCACATCCGTTCCCGACCTGCCCGTGTCGTTAATGGCCCAGGCCAGCGTGGCATTTTCGGGAAGCTGCAGGTTGTAGGTGTCGGAACCGGCACCGCCATCAAGGGTCACCGCGCCTCCAAACCCGTTCACGGTGAAGATGTTGGCGGAGGCGCCACCAGTAAGGCGCACCGACTCGATGGAAGTCACTCCCAAGACCTGAACCGCGGTACCCTTGCCAATGGTGAGTTGGTTGGCTGTGAGCAGGAAGTCGGTGTCAGCGGTGTGCGCGAGCGAATCACTGCCGCCGGCACCGTCGATAGAAGCACCCTTGGTCCATCCCGTGAGGTTGAAGGCATTGGCGCCAGCGCCACCCTTGAGCGACAGCGAACCGATTGCCGCGGTGCTGGTGAGCGCAACGCTGACGGTTCCAACCGCAAGCGTGCCGCCTGACCCCGAGGCCGTGTAGGTGAAGTTGGCGTCGGTCTCAATCGTGACGCTGTCGGATCCTCCAACACCATTGATTCCAATCAGCGAACCGGCGGAAGCCGACCAATTCTTGATAATGAATGAATCATTGCCGGATGATCCCGTCAAAAGCGGGCCGGCGCCAGTCACCGTGAATGCGGTGCCGTTGGGCCGGGTATAGGTGCTGCCCTCGAGCGTGAAGGTTCCGGAACCGGAGTCGACAAGGCGGTCGGCGCCGCCGCCGCCGATGATGGTTCCGTTCCTTGTCCAGTTGGAAACCGTGAACTGCTGCGTGGCCGCTGTTCCGGTGATCGAGGCATCCTCAAATCCCGAGATCGCGATGGTCTTGGTGGAAACCGATAGCGACGCGTCGGCAAGAGTCACGGCGCCGGAGGAAATGACAGCAATCTTGTCGTTTCCTCCACCGGCGTTGATAGTGCCGCCGCCGGCCCAGCCATTGATCGTGACCGTGCTGTTGTTGTTATCAAGGGTGACCTGCGCGTTGGCGATGGCCGATAGCGTGGTGGTGGCGCCACCCGCAACCAAGGTGGAGGCCGTCAGCGAGACATCTCCGGAACCGCTCCACGCGACCGTGTCGGTGCCGCCGCCGCCCGCCAGGGACAGGCTGCCAGTCCATCCACTGATCGTGAACCGGTCGCTGGAGGCTCCACCGGTGATCGCCAGACTTGAGACGTTCGGCAAACTGATGGTCTTACCGGCGCGCGTGACACCGCTTGCCCCGATGTCGAAGTTTCCGCTTCCCGCCAAGGCCACGGTGTCGCCTGTGCCGCCCGTTACTGTGGCGTTGCCAGTCCAATTTGAAAGCGTGAACTTGTTGGCGGAGGCGCCACCAAAAAGATTGGCATTCTCGAGGCCTGACAAGGCGAGGGAACCAAGGCTTGTCCGACCGGCCGTTCGGGACAAGGCAATGTCCGAAAGCATCATGCCCGCGTCGTTGGTGGCACGAATCGTGTCGTTGCCAGATCCTCCAACAATTTTCCCGGCACCCGCCCAACCGGAAACATCAAAGAGGTCGTCTCCGATTCCGCCCGTAAATTCGGCTGACTCAAAACCGGCCAATAGCAAGTCAACGGCCCCGGTTCTCCTTAATACTGTGCCGCTGGAATTGGTAACGACTTCAATCGAACCGTTGACAGTGCTGATGATGGAATCGACTTGTCGGGATGGTGCGGCAGCGGCGTCGATGTTTCCGGCTTTTGTCCAACCGGAGACATCAAACTTGTTGGCCCTGGCGCCGCCACGGAACACGCCATTTTCAATTCCGGTAATGGCGGCATCACCAAAACCAACCCGCCTGATCAACGAATCAGCGATGGTGAAGTCGGTGTCGCTGGTCACATTCACCGTGTCGTAGCCCGCCCCGCCATCAATCGAAACGATTCCCTTCCATTCACCGAATTTGAATGCGTTGTCCGAGGTTCCGCCAACCAGGTTGACCTGAGAGACGCCGGAAAGGGTGATCGTCTGGGTGGTGGCGCTGCTGGAAATCGTTCGAGACCGCTTGAGTTGGGTGGCAGTCAGTTCCTGGTCGCCATCGAGGGTTGAGGTGAGGATCGAACCCTGGCCAAACGCCGTGACCGTCAGCGAGGATGCCGAAAGCGCGCCCGCGAGGGTGATGTTCGCCCCGGCGGCGTCAAGGCTCGGCCGATCAGCAGTGATCGCGATCGACTTGCCAGTGCCGGCGGAAACAGTGGAACCAGCCTCAATCTTGACATCGTCACCGGCGCTGATGGCAATGTCGCCGCTGGCAGTGATCGAGCTACCGGTATCCAACACGAAATCGTCGCCCGTTGCCGCCGACTCCGCGACAGTGAGCCTGAGGGAACCACTTGAAACCGCCACCCCGGTCACCCTGAGGGAACCAACCTTTTCAGTGATGAACGCGCCCGTGCTGGCGGTGGCCGTGAGCCTTCCCGAGCCAACAGTATCGATTTCGAGCTCATCGGAACTGGCTCCGATGGCACCCGAGGCGGTGAGGGTAATATCGGTTCCCACGACCTTGACAAACGAATCGCCAGATCCGTCCAGGATGCTTCCGGCGTCGGCAACCAGCGCAACCGCCATTCCCGACTGGATCCTGCCAACACGCATGTCACCAGTGGTTTCGCGTATCCTGATGGATTCGACCGCCGAGGCGGTGAAACGGCCGGATCCGTTGTCGGTATCCAACGATTTGAAAGATACCGGATTGCCAATGGCTTTTGCCACCGAAGTCAAGTCGATTGAAACACCGCTCACATCCGTCGCGGAGTCCTCAAACGCGTCGATGATCGAACCGAAAGCCGACAGGCGCGCCGTGCCCGTGAGGGAAACCACCGAGTCAACCCGCATGTCGTTGGCCAGTTGGGAGATCCAAACGGTGCCATTGGCCGTGGCCTTGAGCGCCCCGGATGGCCCCATGATGACTTCCAATCCTCCGCCCATCTCGCCGATGGCGCCTCCGGTGGATTCCAGTTCAATGCCACCCATGCCGACGATGTCGGGGGCGGGACTGCTGTTGGCGTCGATGATCGACATCGCGGATTTGAGCTTCACGGCGCCGGTGGACGCCGAAACCGAGACCACCTGGATGGGCGCGTCCGAATCGATGTCGATGAGTCCCTGTGTGGATGAGACATTCGTCAGGTAAGCATTGTTCGCGGGAACATTCGACACCCTGTTGGCCGAGCTGGAAACAAACCTGAGATGCTGGTTGCCGGTTGTGGATGTGATAAACGACGGGACCACGCTTCCCGTGGTCTTGGCTTGCTCGTAAGCAAGCCTGTTGGCGGATGCGCCAAGGCTGGCAGCCGAAAGCCGGATGTCAAGCCCCGTGAAGTTCACTCCACCACCCGACGCGTTGACGATGCCGGAAGTTGACGCCGCCCGGATCACGCCGCCAGTCGAGGAAACGGCGCCGGCCAGGAAGTCGCCGGCGGTTTCCGCCAGGTTGACATCTCCAGCGGCGGTGGCGGCAAGCGAGCCACCGCCCGACTGCGACAGATCGGTATGCAGGAAATCCGCCGATGTGCCGATTGACCCGGCGCTCGCGACCAGAATTGCGGAAACGCCCAGCACATCGGCGTCGACATCCTTGAGGCCGTCAAGGATCGACCTGGCCGAGGCGATCGACACCAGGCCGTTCGCCGAACTGACCCGGTCGAGAAGCAAATCGCCCGTCAATTCGCGGACTCGGATATTGCCTCCGGCGGAAGCCCTGAGCATGCCGGCGATTCCGGTGTCGATCTCGATGGCGCCCGATTCGCCAATAGTTCCGGTGCCTGCCACCAGTTCAATCGAACCCAGCGCCGACACATCACTGGCATCGGTATTGAGCGAATCGATGATTGAACGGTCGGCCTGAAGGAAGACATTTCCGCCAGTGGATTGAACCAGCCTGACAGCCAGGTCATTGGTCAATTCACGAACACGGATATCCGCGCCAGCGGTGGCCGAGACCGGTGCGCCGGCGCTGCTTTCAATCTCGAGGTTGTCCGCCAAGCCGATGGAACCACCGGCAACAAGCTCGATGCCCGTCGCGGCGCTGATGTCGGCGGCATCCGTGGAAAGGCCGTCGTTGATTGAACCGGCGGCGGCAAGGACCACGGAGGACAGTTGCGAGACAACCGTTCCGACGAACATGTCTCCGGCCAATTCACGCAGTCGCACCATGCCGCTGGCGGTGGCCGAACCGATGGCGGTGGCACCGGCATCCATTTCGAGGGCATCAGCCTGGCCGATCGAACCTTTGGTTGCCGTGAGCGAGTATCCCCTTGCCGCGATGATGTCGACGGCATCGGTGGCCAAGCCATCGATGATCGACCTGTCGGCGACAAGGTCCACCCGTCCGCCAGTCGAGGAGACAAGCCCGACGCGCAAGTCATCGGATAATTCCCTCAGGGAAATGTCTCCCGTTGCCGAAGCGCGCAGCAGGGCCAAGGCGCCGGTGTTCACCTCAATGGCGCCGCCGGACCCGATTCCGCCACCAAGGGCCGATATCTCCAAGCCGGCCGGCGCGGTCACATCAACATCATCGGAGCCGGAGGCGTCGGCGTCCGTGACCGCCATGGCGGCCGACAACACCACGCGTGATTCGGCGGAAACAACAGAGAGCAGATTCAGGCTTGAGGAAACCTCGGAAATCCAGACCATGCCCTTGGCCGCGGCAGTGACTGTGCCCGCCGCGCCGGATTGCAACTCCAATCCACCCGCTTCACCAATCGATCCGCGGGTGGCGACCAGGGAAACGCCTGTTTGCCCCGCGACATCGGCGGCCGATGTGTTGGCGGCATCGACGATATTCATGTCGGCCGTCAGGAACACCATGCCGGACAAGGAGGAAACCAAGCCAACGCGAAGGTCTCCTGTTAATTCCCTGATCTTGACATTTCCCGATGCGGATGCGTTCACGACGGCGGTGGTTGCGAGTTCCAGTTCAAGGAATCCGTTCTCACCGATTCCACCCGTGCCGGCGGTCAAGGCAACCGCTGTCATGGCAAGGATATCCTCGGAATCGGTGCCATTGCCGTCGACGATTCCGCCAGCGGCATCAAGAACGACATCAGCGGTCGACGAAGTGATTTTTCCGATCAGCATGTCGCCGGACAATTCCTTGAGCCAAACCCTGCCGGACCCGGTTGCCGTCAGCAGTCCCGAACCGGTCATGTCGACTTCAAGTCCGTTGGCGCCGCCAATGGTTCCGCCGGCGCTGACAAGGTGGATGCCGGCGCTGGCGATGACATCAGAGGCCAAGGTGCCGAGACCGTCGATCATGTCGCCCGGCGAAGCAAGGATGACCTGCCCCGTTGTGGACTCAATCCGGCCAACGCGCAAGTCGCCGGCCATTTCCCTGATTTTCAGGGTTGTAGCTGCCGTCGCCGTCACCAATCCGGAACCGGTGATGTCGATTTCCATGCTTCCCGTATCGCCGATGGATCCCGAGGTGGCCGTGATTTCAATACCCGTCGAGGCGATCAGGTCGACCGAGTCGTCATTCAGGGCGTCGATCACGGACCCGGGCGAGGCGATGGCGACCATGCCGCCCGAGGAGGTTACCTGCCTGACCAGGAAATCTCCCGACAGTTCCTTGAGGCGAATGTTGCCCGAGGCCGAAGCCGACACGCCGTTGCCCGAACCAAGTTCGAGTTCCAGGAATCCCGCATCACCGATTCCGCCACCTACCGCCGCAAGGGAAATGTCGGCCGCCGCGGTGATATCGGCGTTGTCATTGCCGGCATGATCAACAATCCCGCCGGACGCGATCAGCGAAACGGCGCCCATCGTGGATGTGATGGAGTCGATCCGAAGGTCGCCGGTGAGTTCATTCAGGGCGACCCTGTCACGCGCAAGGGCAAAAACCGGGGCGCCCGAACCGGCGTCGATTTCGAGGTTGCCCACCTGGCCGATGGCGCCACTTGAGGCGCGCAATTCGATGCCCGCCGCGGCGATCACATCGGCGTCAGGTGTTCCCAGTCCGTCAACGATGCCGCCATCGGATGTCAGGATCACCCTGCCTAGGGTTGACTCGATTCTCTCGACAAGCATCGTGCCGGTGAGTTCACGAAGGCGGACATCGCCACGGCTTGAGGATCTCACCCGGGAACTTGTCGACATCTCAAGGTCGAGGGCGCCGATCGCCCCGGAGGTTGAGACCAGATCAAGGCCGGTCACGGCGGAGATGTCGGCAATGTTCGTGTCACCGGCGTCCGCGATATCGCCCGCGGAGCGCAGCGTGACCGACCCGCCCGATGAGGTGACGGAATCAACCGTCAACTGGCCGGAAATGTTGTCGACACTGATGGAAAGGGCCGCGAAAGCCTTGAGTTGGCTTCCAGAAAGGGAGGTTTCAACCGCATCACCGATGCCGATTCCGCCAATGGCGGCCGAGAGGTCGACACCCGTCGCTGATGTCAGGTTCACCGTGTCGCCATTGTCATCGATGATCGACCTTCCCGCCTGAAGACGGATGGTTCCGGACGCATTCGCCTGCCTGAGCCTGATGTCGCCACTGGTGATGAAGTCGACGCGACCGGTCGAACTGTTCAGGTTCGTCAGGTACGCCGACCTGTTGGCGCTGCCACTGAACCTGATGAACTGGTCCCTCGCGGTGTTGGAGGACAGGGTCGTGTTCGTACCATTGGCAAAATTATTCCCGACCATGATTGGCTGGTCGTATTCAACCCGATTGAGGATGGTTCCGACATAATCACCGGCAAACAGGATGTTGGAGGAGAAAACAAAGGATCCGGAATTGGTGAAGTCGGGAATGGCGTCCATGACGCCGACCTGCGCGCCATTGCCGGTTTCCATGGTTCCGAGTCCTATGGACCCCGTCTTGGTGGTGGCGTTGCCCACCCAAAGGTTGCCGGTGGTCTCGGTCAGGTAGATGTCGCCCGGCGCGGAGGCGGTCACATAGCCGGTTCCATCCGCCGGCAAGAGGGCATGGCCACCGCTGAATGATCCCGTGGCGGGCACATCGACATAGGTTCCCTGGGCGTTGGCGGCCTGAAGCATCAAGGTCGTGGAGTTGATCACGCGCGCCCTGTACCGGACACCGACATCGAGGCCGCCCAAGGTTGTCGCGGTGCCCGGCAGGATCTCGTAACCCACAAAATCGCCATTGCTGAAGTTATGCCCGGCTGAAAACACGAGGGCGCCACTCGACAAACCAGTGACCTTGGCCGGTTCCTTCAGGTTGGTGCGCAGCCACCTGTTGGAATTTCCGATCGCGCTGCCGGCGTTCAAATCGACAAACACCCCTTCCACATTCGGGGTCGTGGATGAGTCAGCCGCCAGGATGGCGCCCGGCACCGTCAGCACCACATTGTTGGCATTCGAAGTAATCCGGCCGACAAGCATGTCGCCGGTCTTCTCGGTCAGCCAGACCTTTCCGCTGGCCGTGGCGTTCACGGACCCTGATCCGGTGACCTCGATCTCAAGCAGGCCCGCCTCGCCAATGCCGCCCGTGGTGGCGTTCAGGGTGACAGTGCTGGAGGAAATGATGTCGGCGGCGTCGGTGTTGTTGCCATCGACGATGGCTCCGGGAGTATCGATGCGGACGCCACCCGCCGATGAGGAAATCACATCGGTGCGGAAATCACCCGTTTGTTCCTTGAGCCAGATGTCGCCATTGGCCGTGGCGGTCACCTTCCGGTTGTCCGCGAGGTCAATCTCCAGGCCGTCAGCGGCGCCAATCGAACCTGTCCCGGCGGAAAGCAAGATTTTGGTGGAGGCCAGGATGTCGGCGCCGGACGAGTTTCCGTCGGTGATGCTCCTGTCGGCGGAAAGGGTGACGCTGGAACCGGTTGATTTGATCACCCCGACCTGCAGGTCGTTGGAAATTTCATTGAGCCAGATCGCGCCTGCCGCGGTTGCCGTGACGGGGCCATCCACATCCAGGTCAAGGGCGTCAGCGGCACCGATGCCCATGGAGTCGGAAATGATGCCCAGCGACTGCAGGGCCTTGATGTCATAGCCGGAGGTATTGGCATCTTCGATGGAATATTCCGATCGCAGGGCCACCTTGCCGCTGGCCGCCGTCACCTTGCGGACATCGATCTGGGCATGGGATGTCACATCGATCGCGGCGCCCGAGCCGGAGGTGGCGAGGTCCCACAGAACGGCGCGGTAGAACGGCATGCCCGAGGAGTCGCGGTTGGTGGGAGTGACGGCGTAGTTGAGGTACTGGCTGCCCGAGGTGCTCGTCTCGAACTTGGTCGGCCGGGAAGTGTCGGGCGCCGCGTAAACCTGCTCGAAATCAAGCCTGTTGTCGGCCGTTCCCAGGGAGAGGGCCGACAACACAATCTGGGTTCCGTAGAGGTTCCAGTAGGGATTGATGCTGTCGGGAATACTGTCGCGAATGGCGCCATTGGGAGCCGAAAGCCTGAGGACGCCACCTGTCGAGATGGCCGTTCCAAGCCACAAGTCTCCGGTTAGCTCCCGGATGTTGACATCGCCGCTGGCGCGGGCCGTGAGGTCGTCGCCGGAATGGTCGGCGGCCGTGTTCGTGGAGGTGAGGTCAATCCGGAACGGCACGGATTCGGTGCCGATTTGGCCATTTTTGGCCTCGAGGATAATTGTCATCGGCGTGGTGGCGTTGGGTGTCGTGCCGGCCGTGGCATAAAGGTTCTGGGACACCTTGATGACGATGTCGCGTTGCGAACTCACCTGCCCGATGGTGAGGTCTACTTCCGATCCAAGGAACACCTGGCCCACGGATGATACGCTGAACGAACCCAGCGTGTAGATGTCGATGTCATCCCGCTGGGAAATGGTGAACACCGTGCCAACGACGCCGTTGCGGTTGGCATAGGTGATCTGCACATCGCCGTTTTCGGCCGAGGCCAGCGCAACCTTCTGGTCATCGGTGAGGCCGGATGTGGTCACCCCTTCGGCATGGATGAGCGAATAGGAGTTGGCGTTGGCGGTTGCGATCTCGCTGGTGATATCGATGGCGTTGCCGGCCGAAGCGGCTTGCTGGGTCATCGCGAGCCTGATTGTGTTTGCAGAAACCACGATGGCGTAGTAGATCCTGCCTGTAACCACATTGCCGATTTCCGGTGTCGTTGATCCACCCGTCTTCGCGAATTTCACAGCCCTGCCCGTGGCCCAGCCGTGGGAAGCCGCCGTCGTCATGGTGTTGGCGGCGGCGCTGACATTGGTGACCCGCACGCTGCCGGGGAGGAAAACATCGATGGGATCGGTATTGCGTCCTATGAATCCAGCAGAACCTGGGGAAAGAATCGTCACGGTTCCCGTGAACGACTTGACATTGGGATCCTCGATCCGGGTTTCTGTTCCGGAAGATGTGTTTGTGGCCGCAAGCAGTCCGCCACCGATGGAAAAACCGAGTTCATCCACCGTCAGGGCATAGCGCGAAGAGAGGTCGTCATATTTGTCGCCATCGGTGATAAGCTGCTGTTCACCCGAGAGGCTGCCGGAAAGATTAACGACACTGCCATTTGCCAACAGCTTGATCGTGTTGGAGTCAACAACTTCGACCTGATAATCGGCATCGGCGGTGAGACCACCGATGCCGCTACCGGAGCCGAAACGGTAACGGACCGTGTCGCCGTTTGAAAACGCATGGGTCGCGAGCGGATTGGTCAGGTACTGGGTGCCGGAAATATTACCGGTGATAGCGACGGCGTTTTCCGATTCGGCGTCCACGGGGGATGCGGCAAGCTTCAGGGTCGTGGCATCCAGAACAATCGCATAGTAGGTGGAACCTCGGGTCAGGCCGCCGATATCGGTCGACCCGTTGTAGACCACCTTGTCACCCGTGCCCAAGCCATGGGCGACCAATGTCGTGAGGGAATTGTTCGCGTTGTTGACCGCCGTGATGCCGTACTTGCCAAACGAAATCGTCTCGGCCGTCGTGTCGATCGCGGTGATGCCGACACGAAGCTTGTACTGGTAGTCGGGGTTGTAGGACGCGGGCCCGCTGTCCCAGGCGAAGGCAGGCCGTCCCTGGGCGTCGAGGTTGCGGGTCTTGAGCACATGGGTGCCCGCGGGCTGGGATGAGAAGTCAATCGCGTTGCCGGCGACGGCATCGTCGGCAGACGCCGCCAAGCGGACCGAATTGTCATCAAGACGGATCGCATAGTAGGTGGAACCGCTCTGCAGTCCGCCAATCGGCGTGCCGCCCGCGGCGGTTTGCTCATAGGTCACGCCCGTGCCAGTCGTCAGGCCATGGGCATTGCTGAAGGTGAGGATGTTGGTCGCGCGCGGCACGGCGTCGAAATCGGCGACGGCAATCGAGTGAACTGCGCCCGCGCCACCGCTGTCGGAGATGCTGATTGCCGTGCCCGCGAGGGCGTTGGCGCGCGTGCTCGCCAGTTTGATGACAGTGGGCGAAACAACGATGGCGAAATAGGTATCGCCATCGGTCAGTCCCTGGGGCGCGGCGCGGTATTGGCGCAAGGCAAACTGGCCCGACCCGGCGGAAGTGATGGAGACCGAAATGCCGGCGGCGGAAGCGTCGCGGGTGGCGGCGAGGCGGTACGATGTCGCCGAATCGCGGATCACGAAGTAGGTTCCGCCAACGGACAATCCGCCGGGTGCCGTGGCACCCGAAGTCTGGTCGAAGGTCACCTTGTCGCCCGTGGCCAGTCCGGGGTCGGCGGTGAAATTGAGGGCTTGCGCGGAGGCGTCGATCGAGGAAATCGGCAAGGAATCGTAGGTTGCCTGCCGGTAAACCACCCGGGCGCCGGTGGCCAGGCCATGGGCACCCGATGTGGTGAAGGTATCGGCGGAAACATCAAGGATGGGGCTTGAAAGGTCATCGGTCACGAAACTGACGGAGGGGGTGCCGCTGGCGGCGCCAAGGTCGACGGCGATGCCTCCTTGGGCGTTGGCGTCCGTGGTGGCCAGCCTCAGCAGGGTGTCGCTCAGCCTGATGATCCTGTAAGCCGACCCCGATGTGAGCCCGGCGATGCTGCCGCCCGTGACATTCACCACGACCCGGGCCCCCGTGGCCAGGCCATGGAATGCGGAGAAGGAGAAAGTGTCGTTGTCAAATCCCGAGGCCGTGCGGGTGTTGTAGGAAGCCCGCAGGTTCACAAACTGGGCCTTGTACTCCGCAACCTTCTTCGTGTCATGGGCCGCGATGTTGTCGGAAAGGCTCTTTTCCGCATCAGCGCCAATGAGCCGTCCCGCCGTCCACACGGACAGCAGTTGCTCATAAGTCCGCTCGTCTGTTTTGTTGGCTGTGTTGGCGTCAATGAATCCGCCATTTCCAAGCCTCACCCATGCGTCGCCATTGCGAGCCACAACCGAAACCAGGCGAAGGTTTCCTGTTTCCTGGTTGATCCAGGCGCTTGTACCCGCGGCGGCCATCAACCCGCCATTCTGGTTGCTGGCCGTGACGATGTTGATCGGATCGGACGACGAGTTGCCCAAAGACCCGACATCGGATGACAGGTTAAGCTTTCGGCCTCGCACAAGGTTGCCACCGCCCGATGGAAGAATGGATCCATCGGCGCTGACAACCACATTCGAACCGACACTGGTGGTTATCTGGTTGAACCTGAGCGCGCCCGACATTTCCCGCATGCGGATTGAACCCGATGTGGTGACGGCGTTGAGGGTGCCGGCATTAGGGTTGTCCGTGAGGTTGGTCAGGATGGTCGTGTTGACACCAATGCCGGTCGACGCCTCGAGATTGATATTTTTCGCGACAATGGGAGACGAACTCAAGTATTCAATCGAACCCTGCCGGGAGACGACACTGACCGAACCGGCTGGGTTGTTAAGGGATCCATTGATGAATATGCTCTTGTTCGACTGCACCGACAGCGTGCCGGTATCCGAGCCAATGAACTTCACACCGACCGCGTTGTCGGCCTTGATGCTGTAAAGGTAGATATCCTTGTTGGACCTCTCCGTCACCCTTGTGTAGGTGATCCTGGTCTTCTTCCATGGGCCCCATCCGCTCGTTCGCTTCTCGGTGTTTTCGCGAACCAATTTCTCCGAGAGAAGCTTGTTGTCATAACCCAGCACAAAGTAGTTGCTCAGGCTGGAATCTACCCTCAGGTAATCGCCTTCCAATAGCGGTGAATTGCTGAGGGCGCGCGTGTCGGCGCTGTCCGGCGCCCGGTCAGAACTGTACGACCAGCCACCCCAACTGGAGGATGTCCGCCACACGCTCGTGATCTGCGTGAGTGTCCCGAGACCCGTGGTCCAGCCGTACCTGAGGTTCGTTTTCGGTTGGTAGGAAAGTTGGCTGGTGGCGCTGATGTCGCGTCCGGTTGCCGTGGATGACGAGAGCCCGGATTGGGTAACGGCCCCCGTTTGGGAATTGTAGATCTCGAAATACGAGTCTTTCTTGATGGTGTCGCCGATGCGCGTGTAGACAGTCTGGAGGGGCCTGCCAGCGGAATCGGTCTGGGCCATGTCTATGACGACAATCTTGCCCTCGATACCCTCCCCGCCGGTATCGACCTTGTTGACAACGACGGGAAAGTTTGTCTGGTTGTCAATGTTGATGGTGCCGAACCCGTCCATGCACTCGAGGGTTCCATTGCCGGTGCTGAACACCTGGCCGGTGAGTTGCATGTATCCGCCGCGGGTAACGGCGTTGGAGACCTCGATCCGGTTGGTCTCGGCGTTGTATACAGCCCCGATGGATCCAACCTCGGCCCTCTGGAGGGTGAGGTATTTGTTTCCACCCGGCCTGTATCTCGACTTGAATGTGTTGATGGTGGTGTCGAGTGACGAGGGAAGCGTGAGGTTCGTGGTGGCTATCCCGCTTCGCATTGTCCCATTGATGTTGATGTAGGTCGCGGCCACATAAATGTCGTTGCCGGATTGCACGACGCCGCCCGGTACGAACTTGTCCGTGTTACTCGAACGGTATTGGGACGACTCGAGGTCAGGCCTGTTCACCGGACCCGTGTACTGCCTGGTGTAATACCCCTTGGGGTCCCCGCCAACATGGTAAAAACCGTCGGTGGTCAGGCTGAAATCGCGCCCCGCTTTGATATTGATCGTCTTGGCGTTGAGGTTCCCGGTCACAACGATGCTGCCAAGCGTCTCGAGGTCGACCGTGCCGCCAAGGTTTTGCACGGCGCCCTGCACTGAAATGTCCGGGTCATTGATGGTGCTGATGGACACACCAAGGCGCTGGAAGATCGCGTCGTTGGCCGATGTCCTGTTGGTGCTGCTCCAGAAGTTCTTGACCGTGATGACGGGATCCTGCAGGGGCGAGCCGGTGGCGCCGGAATTGCCGGCGGCGGTGATGCTGGAGAAGTTGGCTTGGTTCTTGGTCTTGTTCTTGCTGTTGATCTCGGTGTTGGTGCTGATCTCCGTGAACCCACTGCCCGTGTCCATCATCACCTTGCCGCCGTCACGGAACGGGATGACGATCCCCTTGAGCAGCATGCTGTAGGGGCTGTAGTTGTAAACCTCGACCCTTACATCACGCGGGGCATCGATGATTCCGGTGCCGAACAGGTTCTCGGCGTAGACATAAATGCTGCCGACTCCCGAGACAATCTCGGGAATGACCACATAGTTGATCTGAAGGCTGCCTGTCACAACCTCCTTGCCGTCCTCGATTTCCACGAGGCCTAGGCTCCTGGCCTGGGCCATGAGCGCGCTGATCCTTGAGTTGTAACCAGCAACGGCGGTGGGCGACTGCGAATATTCGCTCCTGAGTTGCTGGAGCAGTTCGATGGCATTGCCGATGCTCGCGCCGACATCCACGCTCGACACTTCAGGCTCAGGCAAGCCCTCGGTGCTGTCATTGGTGGACGAGTTTGAAGGCAGACCGGTGCTGCTCCTGTTGGACGAAGTCCTCAACTGAACCTTCAGGAGTTCCTCGGTCGTGGTGCCGGTGTCGATCAGCTTCTCCGAAACGACATATTTCTGGTTACGCTTGGTTCCAACGCGGACGGTCCCGTTGATCGTCACCGAACTGGCGCTGTTGTTGGTTTCGGTGTTCTCGACGCTCATGTCGGCAAAGGCCGCCTGATAAAGGTTCTGCGACTTCGCGACTCCAACAAGAACAGGGGAAAATCCCTTGTCAGCGACAAGGTTGATATCACCGACGCCAAGCACGCTCGCGCCCGAGGCAATGAACACCTTGTTGTCGAGGCCAACCCTGGCCTCCGCAGACTTGTCGGCCACGGGCAGGAGGGTCATGTTGTAGAGGTCGGCGTAGGCGAACAGGATGGAGGTGTTGGCCTTGGCGAGCCTGTTCCGGCCGGCATACAGGTGGATGTCACCCACCGCCGTGAGCAGCGCACCGCTGTTGACCTGCACCATGATCTCGCCGGTGAAGACCGACTTGGCCTCGCCGCTCGGACCACCGGCCAATCCATACACCTTGACCGTGGAACTGGTCTTGAAATTCCCCTCGGCATGCGTCGTGAGATTGAGGTCGCCCACCGCCGTGAGGGTCGCTGAATTGACGATGATCCTCGAATAGCCTCCCGCATCGATCTTGGAGACACCCTTGGCAACGGGGATGGCGCCGCCGCTGTCGATGAACACATCGTCGTCACCGGAGACATCGTTGACGCCGTCAATTGTGAAGTCGCCGGCGGTGCTGTAGGAACCCGTTTGGGCCAGGGATGCGCCCGACTGGAGCACGGTCTCCGTGTTGAGCGTCACATTGCTGGTGCTGCTAGCGGCGGGAGCGTCGATGAGTCCACCCGAACCGCTGCGGACATTCTGGCCGGAAACAATGTCCTTCCGGGCGCGGTTGGCGTTCTTCACCGTGATGGTTCCGGCGGAAACGCGGGCGCCCAAGGTGATGGTCGCCGTGCTTGTGGCGCTGTTGGCCAGGTTCGCCCCGCTGCCGCCGAACAACGACGCGTTGACGCTGTCGACCTCGCCGTCGAATCGGGATGTCTTGTCGATTCCGACGAGGAACTTGTTGACAAAAATCCCCTTGGTGGATCCGCTTCCAGAATCCTTCACCGTCACCGTGTTGGTGCTGTTGGTGGTGGTGGAGGAGTTGGCAGCGGTGCCGCTGATCACGCCGCCGGAACCGGAGCTGGCCTTGGCGAAGTTCCTGTCCTCCCCGCCGACCGAGACATCAAGTGTCGAGGCGACGATGCGGGCCGCGGAACCAAGCTCGGCGCTCACGGTCATCGTCGATGCCGATATGGTGGTGTTCGAACCTACCGCCAACAAGCCACCCTGCCCGCCCCGCACCTCCGCGGTCTGGGCCAGGTTCGACTCCGCCCGTATTTTCATGACGGCCGGGACAAGGAGCGAATGGATGAAGCTCGGCGCGTCCTGGGTCAGGTTAATGGCGGTTCCCGAGGGAGTGCCGGCCAGCTTGATCCTGTCGGGAGTGGCGGGATCAAGGATCACATAGTAGGTCGTTCCACTAACCAGCGGCCGAACGAGGCACCCGGGCACCTGCGAGTAGGTGACGGCGTCGCCGTTGGCGAAAGTCAGCTTGGTGAGACGGCTCAAGCCATCGAGCCCGTTGCCGACAAGGTCGATGACAGGGGTATGGACAAACGGGTTCATGTCGTCGCGCGAAGCTTCAAGGACAGCGGTGCCGCCCTGGGTTTGCGCCAACTGGATCTGGGTGCTGCTGACGAAAATGACCCATCGCTCAACCCTTGTCACGGCAAAGGTTCCCGGCGCCCGATAACCATAAATTACCTTTTCGCCTCCGGTAAAAGAATGGCCGGATGAGAAGGTAAGCGTCTTGGCGTTGGTGTCAAATGATGAGGCCTCCGCGTACTTGGCCACAAGCTGGACCGTGGTTGCCGAAGGCCTGAGGACCCTGTAGGTGGTGTCATCGACAAGGCCGATGGAACTGGCCGTCGACGGATCCTTCCGATAGAGCACCCGATCGCCCTGGAGAATCCTGGCGTCATTGACCCGGATGGATGAAGGATAAACCGTCTGGCCCGTCGGCACCTGAAGGGTGAAGGTCTCGTTGCCGGACAGCGATCCGTTGATGTCGATGTTCGTCGACCCGCCGACCGCCCTCAGGCTGATCGCCGTCGGACTGGTGACGAGCACCTCGTACTGGGTGCCGGAAGTGAGGCCGATAAGCGATGTTGAAGTGCTGGAGTACAGGACCTTGTCGCCCGTTGAGTATGAATGCCCCTTGGTGAAAGACAAAGTTTCCGCGGATATGCTGACGGCATCGGGAACCATGGCCAGCGCGGTCGTGATCGATGGCGTGAGGAACCCATGGACGGTTCCCAACGCGGAATCGGTTGCGGAAAGGGGCAGGAAAGTTCCCGCCGCCATGTTCGCCTTGCTGGTTGCAAGCCGGATGGTGAGGCTGCTGTCCACCTTGGCGTAATAGACCGTGTTCTCGGAAACACCGATGTTCTGCCGAAGGACGGATTCATCGGTGGCGCTGATTGAACCGCTTACGGCGACATCAACGCCAGCATCCACCAGCTTCACCCGGGCGGCATCAACAACAACCAAGTCATATGTATTGCCGGAAACAAGGGGGCTGATTGCAGATCCTGCGGCGACCACATAGCGCACCTTGACGCCCGCTTGGGTGATACCGTGCGCCGCGAGCAGTTCATGTGAACCTGAAAATCCGGACCCCGATAGGGTGATAGGGGTGGACTCGGAAGTCGTTAGCGCCAGCTTGATCGTGGTTGAGTCAACCTTGATGACCGCGTAGGTGGTTCCGCTGGTGAGATTGCCGATCGCTGTGCCCGACACCAGGCTGTACACGACGCGGTCACCCGTCGAAAGGCCGTGGGGGGAGGCGAAGGAAAGGGTGCCGTCAGCTTGTGACACTCCGGAAATGGAAACGGAGCCAAATGTGAGCTTGCCTGATTCGATGCCCTTGATGCGCAAACCACCGGTGGCTTGGTAAACAATCCTGTCCCCCTCTGCCAATCCCAGGTCGGTCGCGAGCGTCACCGAGTTGGGAGTTTGCCCGGTTGATGTCGAAGGAATGATCGCAGTGGCAGGCGCTGCAAGGTTCAAGTTGTTGGTGAAGTTGGAGGCCGCGACATTCACGGTGTCGGTCGTGACATCGGCATTGGCAATCGCGGATGAATTTCCGATGCCAAGTGAAACGCTGCTGTTGGACGGCGGAAGGCTCGTGAGTTGTATGAATGTGCCGGCATCGGCTTCATCGGCGGTTCGCGCCAACTTGACGAACTCGGTATCGTTGTAGGCAGTGGAAGGGTCATCCGCGGCATTGAAAATCACATAATAGGTGGCGCCGTCGGTGAGGCCGCCGATGGAGGGCGTGCCTCCATTCGAGTAGACAACCTCGTCGCCAGTTTCCAACCCATGGTCGGCACCGATGTAAATATTGCCCTTCACCAGGTCCACATTGCTGGAAATGGCATTGAAGCGCCGCCTGTCCGCCAGGTTGATCGAGGCGTTGTCTCCCAGGAGCGCCCTGACGGAACCTTCGGTCTTGGATTCGGTGCTGGTCGCCGAAATTCCCACCAGGGCGCCGCCCACCGCGGCAAATGCCTTGGAAAGGTTGGACACGCCGCCCGACGGGGTTGAAGTCTTGGCGATCAGGTCGAACGCGGCGCCATTGAGGGTGAAGTTGCTCCCGGTGCTGGCCTCGACCGTCGGATAGACATACGACTTGGGCAAGGACGCTCCCACCGAGATGGTGGTTGAAAAGACCGCGCCAATCGCCTCCGCGGACGACTTGGGAGTGGCATTGGCCGTGACAGACAACTTGCCAGTCAGAGTCATCGACACATTGGCGCCAAGCTTGGCCTTGGCCGAGGGGTTGATAGTTGTCGTGGCTTCCACGCCGGCGCCGGCAAACACGCCGGCGGCGACACCGAGGCCGTAGGTGGAACCGGTGGTGGCGTTGTCCGCCGTCACGGAGAAAGCGCGGACCGTCTTGCCCGCCACAAGTCCGACCTGCACTCCATCGCCGATCTGCGCCTCTGTCGAACCCGAACCCGTCGCGCGTGAGAGGGTAATACCGACCACCACGCCGCCGATTCCGCCGCCGGCGGCCTTGGAACCGAGATTACGGTTCGCCGAGGCCGAAACCGTTACTGAATCGGCCGACTGGATCTTGGCCCCCGAGGCGATGAACGCGAACTGGTTGCTGGTGTCCTTTACGACGGCGGCCTGGGCGCCGATGTTGACGATGCCACCAGACCCGGCGTAGGCCTCCGAACGCACGCTGCTTTCAAGGGATGAACTCACCAACAGGTCGCCGGTGAGGTTGATAACCGAATTGCTGCCGATGTAGGCCTGGGTATTGCTGTTGACGGTCACCACCGAAACGGCGGCGCCAAATGCCGCCTGCCCGACAGTGCCTCCGCCGGCAAGTGAGGAAACCGAGATTTTCTCCTTGGCCAACACAGTGGCGTTGGTCGCGGTCAGGGTCACTCCGGTGCCGATGAAGGCGTTCACCCCGCTGGCAGGCGGATTGGTGGCTTCCAATGCGGAGGAAGCCCCATTGGTTCCCACCGCGGCGGTGGAACTATTCTTGCCCGAGGTGATGTTGGAGGAGAGGTCGGAAGAGTTGCCACGGGTTTGGTTCAAGCCGGCCATGGACGGATAGGAACGGGCCTGCGGATCGGAACTGGCCGTGTAATTGCTGCCGGAGACCGTCCGCGAGGAACCCGATTGGGCGCCAAATCCGCTCATGCCATCCGTGATGGTCGTGTTGTTGCCATTGTCATTCACGGCCGAGGAGGTGGTGGCGCCATCCTTCGACCTGAGGCTGTCGCGGGCATTGTCATCGAGGGCCGAACCGAAATTGATCACCGAGACGGAAGCGCCAAGTCCCACCGCGCCGCCGGCGATGCTGACCGTGGTGCTCTGGATGTCCTTGTAGGACAATGCCTTCACATCCACATTCTTGGCGGCCTTCACGGACGCGCTGTCGCCGATGTAGGCGCTCGTCACATTCCGGTTGGTCGAAACATCCACGGCGCCGGACATCCCGACAAAGCCGCCGCCGACGGATGGGGCGATCGTCTTGTTGGTGCTGGAGTTCGCCGCCACCACCGTGACCGACTGGTCGGCACCAGCGACGCCCGTCCCGTTGTTGATCGAGGCGCCCGAATCGATGTAAGCCTTGGTGGTCGATTGGTACACGGCCACGGAAATGGCACCGGCCAGGCCGAGTCCAAAGCCCGCCGCTCCCGCCGCAACCACGCCGAACACATCCTCGCTTGATGTCGCCTGCACCACCACGCCCTTGGCGGTTGCCGAGGAGAACGAGGAACCTGAAAGGTCGGTCTTGGCGTCCGTTCCGCCACCGCCTCCCAGCGCCGTCACATTCGCCGATGTGCCGATGAAGGCACTTGTGTTCTTGACAAAATTGGTCACGGCAACGGATGCGCCGACACCGACGGCGCCGAATCCAACCCCGGCGGAACCGGCGATCAGGAGCGCGGAGGAATCATCGGCGGCCTTCACGGCGACCGTGCCGCTGGCATAAACCGTCGAGGACGAACCGATGCTGGCTGTCGTGGTGTTGTCGAATGAGTTGACGGCCACGGAACCGCCGATGCCGACATAGCCGCCAACGCCGATTCCGATGGCCACGGCGACAATACGGTCCGCGTTGCGGGCCAGCACATTGACATCGCCGCTGGCCGTCACCAGCGCGGATGAACCGATGGTCGCCTCGGTGACATGCTTCACCTTGGCCACCTGCACGCCCGCGCCGCCACCGCCCACCGACACGCCGACGCCGGCGGCACCCGCGACTCCGATGTGATAGAAGTCGCTGCCGGCGGCGACATGAACCCCTTGCCGGCTATCGATTGTCCCGGTTCGATCCTGGTTCACCTGCGCGTTATTCCCGATCGAGGCCCGCGTGGTGATCGTGCTCGCCGCGGCACTGCCGGAAAGGGCGACGCCTCCACCGGTGGCGGCGGAAAGCGTGACGGCCAACTGCTCGACGGTGTCGGAATTGACCGCTGTCACGCTCACGCCCCGCACCGACATCACATCGGGAACCGCCCTGCGCTTCGAGGTGAGGCCCGCCTCGCTGTAGCCATTGGGCGTGATCGCCGGTTCCGACTTGCCAAGGGGTTGAACTTTCTGGGTTCCCGAACCGGCGGAAGTCAAATCAATCGCGGTTCCCGCCCGGGCATTCTCAACGGTGGTGGCAAGCTTGATCCTGTTGGAACTTCCCGAAACGGGAATGGCGTAGTAGGTGGCGTCCTTGGTCAGGCCGCCGATGGCATTACCGGTGGACCGGTAAACGACCGGGTCTCCAAGCCGGTAATCACCAGCCGAATTCACTTGAATACTGTCATCGGTGGTGTTGACCGACCTGATTTCCGGGTCCGATACCGAGGTGAGGAAACTGCCGTTGGGAACGGAAGCGTAGGAACTGTTGGCCTTGGCGTTGACAAGCGCGCTGGCGCCGATGATGGCCTCGGTTGTCTTGTTGGTCACCGCCACGCCGAGGCCAAGCCCCGAAAACGCCGCGGATACGACGCCGATGTTCGTCGCGTCGCTGGCGGCCACCAGGAGGTTTCCTCCCGCCGTCGCGAGGGTGTGGTTTCCAACAACGGCACGCGTGCTGATCGATAGGTTAAGCACGGAAATCGACCCGGCCACGCTGACGCCCGAGGGACTGAAGGCCACGGTGGTGGCGATGGATACGATGTTCTCCTTCGAGATCGCCTCGACGGAGATGTCACCGGCGGCGTAAACCTCGGTGCGGTCGGTGGTCGAGGTGCCATTTTCAATGGAGGCCAGGGTTGTCTTGTTCATCACCCCGGCGTTGATGCCCGCGCCCACCCCTGCCGTGCCGCCAACCGCCAACGAACCCGCTCCCTCACTGATTCGGCTCAACGACGAGGCGAGCACCCTGACCGACTGCAGCGCGCCGGGTGTGGTTCCGCTAAGCGTGTTGATCCTCGCGCCCTTGTAGATGATTGCGGTCGTTTCCGACTTGAGTTCGGAGGCCGTGGCGCTGCCGGCACCGCCGCCGGAGGCGCCGCCACCACCCGCGATCGTCACCCCGGTGATGTCTTCGGTGTAGGTCGCCGTTACGGCAACTCCACGGAACGCCGTTGTCTCACTCTGGTTCGACTGGTTGACCGCGCCCGAATAAACCGATGCCGCGTTGCCATTGCCAAAGCCGGTCACCAGCACACCGGCCCCGATCCATGCCCGGGTCTTGGTGTTGATGATCGCGGTCACATTCGCGATCCCTGCCCCGACACTGCCCACGCCGATGCCAACTCCACCGGCGCCCAGGCCCTTGGTCAGTTCGTTGTGGGCCTCCACGATCACGGAGCCGTTCGCCCTGATCGATTTTCCGGAACCGCTGACATAGGCCTGAATGTCGTTGGAAATCACATGGATGGCAATCGATCCGCCAATGGCGCTGGAAGAACCGCCAGCGCCGCCTACCGTGGCCGTGGTCATCTTGTAGGCGCCAAGCGCCCGGACCGTGACATCACCCGCGGTGGAGGTCAGGGTGGAGTTGTCGGCGTAGGCCTTGACGGTATCGTTGATTGCGTAGCCCACGATCGCCGCGCCGCCCGCACTGCCGCCAAGGCCAACTCCCACACCGAAGGTGCCCGAATCGCTTTCCGCCTTGTCATTGGCCAGGATCGACACAGTTCCCGAGGCGGTTATCGTTGAATTCTCAACCTTGGCGACAACTGTTTTCTGGATGACATTCACGACCACGGCGCCACCGATGGCGCTGGTTCCGCCACCGGCGCCAGCGATGGTGACGGTGATGACCTTGGCGCCGCTGTCGGCCTTCACTTCAACACCGCCCGAACCTGCCGTCACGGTTGAGTTGCCCGTAATGGCCGCGGTGACGGAGTTGAGGATGTTGTTCGTGCCGAGCGAAACGCCACCGGCGCTTTGCGCCGAGATGCCGATGCCACCCGCGCCCATGTAGATGCTGCTGGTGTCGAGCGCGCGGACAAGGACTCCGCCACCCGTACCCGATGCCGCCAGCGTGGAGTTGTTGACGGTCGCCTCGATCGTGTTGATCACCAGGTTCACGATCACCGATCCGCCCATGGCGAATCCTTGTGTTCCGCCGCCAACCCCCAGGGCGATTCCCGTGATGTTGGCCTGCCCCGAGGCCTGGACAACGATGCTGCCGGCCGTGGAGGTCGCCGTGGATCCGTCGATCCGCGCCTTGACGATGTTGGTGATCACATTGGCGGTGAGCGCACCGCCGCCGCCCTTGGCTCCAATTCCGATGCCGCCGGCACCGATGCCGATCGTCGTCTGGTCCTGGGCCATCACCGAGATCGACTTGCCGGCGGTTACCGTGCTGCCGGATACGATTTCCGCTGTGATCTCGCTCTTGTTGACATTCACGGGAAGCGAACCGCCAATGGCATTTCCCGAACCGCTGCCCGCCACCCCGATGCTCACCGATACGATCTGGGCCTCGTTGAGCTTGGCGTCGTCACGCGTCGGCAACTCGATCGCGACGGAAGCACCGTTGGCCTCGAGGGTTGACGGGGCCGTCGCGCCTGGCGCGGAATCAAATCCGGCGGTCACCGATACCTCGCCGCTGGAGGAGGTGACCGTGGAATTGGAGATGCGTCCGGTGGTCTTGTTGAGGATGTCGTTGGTGGCCAGGGCCACGCCCACGGCCGTGCCGGTCCCTGAAAGCGCCAGCGAGCCGGTGACTCCGATGATGCGCGCCTTGTCGGAGGCGCTCACGATGATATCCCCGCCCGCCAAGACCTGGGAGCGGGTGGCGCCAAGCGCGCGGATTTCCGCGAGGACCGTGTTGCGGATCAGGTTGATGGCCAGCGAACCGGCGCCGGCGGAACCCGTGCTGGACCCCGAGCCCCCCACGGCAATGCCAACCACCAAGGTCGGCGCGTCGGCCGACACCGTCACCTTGCCCGATGAGGTGTCGACGCGCGAACCCTCCACATACGCCCTCACCGTGTTGGTGATCACATTGGCCGTCGCCGCGGCGCCCACGGCCGTTCCCTTGGTCGATATGGCGATGCTGCCCGCGGCGCCGCCGACGGTCGACTCGTCCGTGGCGGTGAACGAGGCATCCTTCGTTCCGTACCAAGTGGAGCTGGTCGCGTACGCCTCGGTCGTGTTGATGATCACATTCGTCGAGACATTGCCCGCGTAGGCGCTGCCCTGGGCCGCTCCGGCCCCGCCGACGGCGATGCCCACGATCAGGTTGCGCGACCTTGCGGAAACCGTCAAGCCGCCGGTGTAACGCAACCCGGCGGAACCGATTGTCACGCCACTCAGGTACGACCGCGTGGTGTTGCGGATGTCGGCATAACCGATGCCGGCGCCGCCGGATGTATCCTTTCCGATAGCGATGGCCGCCCCGATGGAAATGATCGTTGAATCATCATAAGCCGTGAGCGAAATGCCTATTTCCGTTGAGGATCCGGTTAACCCGCCAAGCGTGCTTGCCGAAATGTAGGCTTCCGTCGTGTTCTCGATCTGGTTGACGGCGAGCAGGCCGCTGGCGGCATTTCCACCGGTCGACAATCCGACGGCACCGGCCAGTGAAACGATCCTGGCCCTGCCGTCGCCTGGATTGTCGGATGTCGCCGACAGGCTTAGTCCGCCCGCGGAGAAATTGATGGTCGATCCGCCCACGGACGCGCGCGTCTTGTCCTTGACCTTGTTCACGGCGATGGCCGCGCCGATCCCTTTCTTGCCGCCGTAGGAAACGGCGCCGGCCACGGAGACAATCAGGCTGTTCGTTGTCGAGGCAAGGCTCGCGTTCCCACTCAGGCTCAAAACGGCGCCTTCGCCGATATCGGCAAGCGTGTTCATCGTCGAATTGTTGGCGGAAACCGACCCGGAAACAGCGGTTCCACTGTCAGCACCGGGGACCGTGGCCACGCCCGCGGCCAGCGAGACGATGATACCTTTGCCGCTGGATATCATCCCGAGACTGGGTGCCGTCAGTTGCACTTGCCCAAGGTAGGCCTCCGTGGTGCCGCCCAGCGTGTTGATTGACAAGGCCCCGGCAATTCCTTTGTTCCCCTTTTTGGGATCGGTGTTGACTGCGGCGGAACCGGAAAGCCCGGCAACCGTCATGTTGTTGACGGCTTCAAGCGTGACGGAACTTGTGGCGCTGATCTCGCCCTGGGTGCGCACGAAGGCGCGAGCATTGTCACTCACTCCCGCTGGAGAGCTGAAATCACCATATCCATTGAGCACCACGGCGCCGGAAATCCCGATTCCCGACTCACCGGAGTCGTCGGCCTGCGGTAAGGCACTACCCTGCCCGCCACTGCCGCCCACGCCTTGGCCACCTGATGATTGATTGCCGGAAGAGCCAGCGCCACCCGGCGGAGTTGCCGTTGGCTGGGCCGACTTCACCGCCGCGGCGATCGCGGCACCCACCATGGAACCCTTGTTCCGCGCATACACACTCAACGGACCCGCGATGTTCATCGTGGAAGTCCGCGTGGTGCCGTTCCTTTCCCCGATGGACGCCTCCGTGTTGCGGGTCAGGTCATTGATGGCCAAGGACACGCCGAAACCCTGGGAACTGCCCCTGATCAGGCTTCCAGCCATGCTGATCACAACGGAGAGGTCGGTCGCGTCAATCTCAACGATGCCTCCGGCATAGGTCATTCCCGAGGCGATGTTCGAGACTGTCTTGTTGTTGAATTGGGTGTAAATGGCGGTTCCGGAAAATCCGAATTTTCCGGCCTTGGCGCCGGCTCCAGCCATAATCATGTCGAACAATCGGGTGTCGCTATGAAGATAAAGGCCCGAACTGCCCGTCCGCATGTCGACCGAGGGCATGATCAGGGCCTCGGTGTTGTTGTCCCCAATGATCACGGAGACCACCCCTCCCGCTCCGCCCTTCTTCGAATCGGCACCGGTCGGACTCGCCTGCACCATCTTCCCCATGCTGTTCTTATTCAGCTCGCCGGTCGTTTTCGTGTCCAAGTTGGGGTTCAATTGGAGGTTGAACACCCCGGCAAGGCGCGAGTGCTGGGAAAGCATGTCGGCCTTCACGAAGACCTTCTGGGCATCAGTCTGGTGGCTGGGCTTCTTGTTGATTGCCGTCACAACGGGCGCAGAATAGGTCCTCGAGGGATCGATCCATCCGACGATAGCCTGGGTGTTGAGGTTGTAGGTCTGAACCTGGATGGACCCGGAGATCGCCAACTCGCCCGCCGGAGCCCCCGAAGCCTGCGTCCAGTTATTCAACTGCAGGTAGCCGAGTCCGGTCTTGGCCAAGGCGGTGTTCATCATGATCCCGAAAAGGTCATCACTGTTCTCACGCTTGTTGTCATCCTCGAATTCGCTCTCTTCTTCCTCACTGGCTCCCGGGCCCGGAATCAAGAACGGGCTTTTGGTCTTGGCCTCGATGCTGGTGAGGCCCGAGGCATCCAGGGTCGCTCCCTGCTCGACCAGCACGCGCGAGGAGTAGCTGTAGACGCCCACGGACATGGCAACCGTGACGGTCGTCTTGGCGCCGGCCTGGTCCGGATCCTCGGAAACCGACGCGATCGCCCTGGTCGTCATCTGGTCGCGGTTGCGAACCATCGTTTTGATCGACAAGTCTGTCAACGACTCAAGCACGGCCGATTGGCGAACAATCGTAGCAACATGGATGTTGGCGATCTGAATACCAAGGCTACCTGTCACATTGGACATCTGCTCGCCGGTCTTTTTCGTGAATTCCTCTTTGGCGGCACTACTTGAGGAATTTGAGGAACCGAGGCCAAGCAACCCCTGGATGGCGCCAAGGGCGCGGCTTCCGGCGTCCTTGGCCGCCATTGCTAGCGGGGAATCGGCGATGATCTTGCCGATGTTTTCTGAGTTGATGGACCTTGTCGACCCGACGCTTTCCGACAGGATTTCAATTCCGCCGGGTGAAGCCGTAACTGTGTGTTCAAGCCCGGTCATCCGCGTCGGCCCGAGCTCGATACCGACAAACGGATCGGATATCGATACCAGGCGGTGGGAGCCTGTTTGGCCACCGGACCTCAGGTTGACGGCCACAGGCGAGGTCGCAAGTGCGTCGGACTTGGCCTTGGCAAGCCGCACGGTAGTGTCGGAATCCCGGATCACGAAATAAAACTGGCCACTCACCAGTCCCTCGATCGGCCTCCCCGAAACGGTCTGATAGTAAACCCTTTGACCGGTCGACAATCCATGGGAGGAGGGAAACGCCAACTGCTCCGCAGCCGTGTTGACCTCGGCGACGATAGAGGAACCCGTCCGCTGCTGGCTTTTGACCTCGATGCGGGAGGAAAGCTGGAAAGTCGTGGAACCCGAGGAGTCGAAATCGGCGGTGATGTCGGCAATCGGGACAAAAAGATGGTTTCCCACCCCGGCGCTGGTCAGGTTGATAACGGCGCCATTCCGGGTGGCGGAAAGCTTAAATTTCCGTTTGGCGGAATCAACGCTGGCGGTGTAATAAGTTGTTCCGGAGGCCAGTCCGCCGATATCCGCTTGCCCCGCCTCACCATTGTCGGTTCTACGATACACAATCGCCATCCCGTTGGATGGAATCGTGTCATTGTCAGAGAATCGAATGGTGTCGTCGTCTGGGACAACCCCTTGGGATTTGATGCTGGCGGCGGCGTCAGCCAATCGGAGTCTTGTGCTGTCTTCCTTGATCACCAGGTAGGTTTTGTCGGTCACCAATCCGGCCGGATCATTCCCAGAACCTGTCTTCGCCAAAAGGATGGAATCGAAGGTGTTCAACCCATGGGCCGAGCTGAAAGTGAGAAGGTCGGTGGAAGCCGATCCATTGCTTATGGTTTTCGAAGGATCGGAGATCGTGATCCTGGGAGTGGCTAGCGTGTGCCTGGAACTGTCGCTGGCGGTGAATGAGCCAAGGCTGACAATCTTGTGGAACCGCTGGCCGCCAACGGAAGTTCCCGCTGTCGTGATCACGGATCCATTGGCCGTGTTCGCCAAGCTGAAGCCATTGTCGGTTTTGCCAACGACAAAGTAGACCCTACCAATCCCCAGATCTGCTATGTCCCCGGTTCCGCTTGCCGTTCCCCTGTAAACAACCCGGTCCCCGTCGGCCAATCCATGGGCGGTCGAGCTAAAAACAGTGGATGTGGCCGAGGCAACCGTGACGGGAGATGAATTTGCGAGCCACAGGGATGTGGTGCCTGATTCGCCCCGCCTGGGTATCGCCAGGTAGGGGGACCCGCTGGTCAGTCCCTGTATGTCGGAACCGCCACCGGAACGGTTGTAGGTCAACGCGTCGAAGGCGCCGACATTGATCCCGGAAGGAACGCCGATGGTGGAGTCCGCGACATTGACGCTTCGAATGTCGGATAGTTCGGTGACAAACGCGATGCGATTGGGGGAATCGATCACCGCCTTGTACGGCGTCGACTTCTGGAGACCGCCCGGAACGACCACCCCGCTTATCAGGTTGATCGACACGCTATCACCCGTCACAAAACCATGACCACCGCTGGTGATCACCGAATTGGTCGCCATGTCGAAGCCAGTTATCGAACCCTGGCCAGTGGATCCCGCAATGAGTTCATGGCCCTGCGAATTTGCGGGCGATGAATCGAAAAGTATGGGCTGGCCAAGAAACGCGGCCTCCCTGGTGGTTGCGAGCCTCATGGAGGTGCTCGAATCACGGATCACGAAGTAGGCGCCACCAAGCACCAAGCCGGGAATGGCGCCGGCGTCGCTGGCCATGTTCGAATTCAGGTATGTGACCTTGTCACCGGTGGCAAATGGAATCGCCGCGGTGAAGGAAAGGACTCCCGTGCCGGCTGTGATGCCCGTTACCGTCGCTGAAGTTGATGAACCGGTTGCCGCCTCCCGGGTCTTCTTTTTCAGATAATTTCCATCAAAGCCAGAAGGATTGGCGGAAACCTCGGAAAGCGCGCCGGTTAATGCCGTCGATGCCGCTTCGCTGGCGATAACCGCGTTAGCCTGTGTCCGTAGAAGCCAAAGCCTGGTTCGCCCCCAACGGATTGACGCCGTGGTGCCAACCCCGCCAGAAGCTGAAACCACCTCCGCTGGAGAAGCCTCGGCCTTGGCGAGCGTTTCGGCCATCTTGAAGGTGCGGGCCCCGGTCTTGACAATGTAATAGGTCGAGCCCGAAGTGGCTCCGGTAATGGCGCTGTTTCCTGATTCAAACACGACGGGATCCCCGGTGTTGAATGGAAACGGGATATTGGTCGTGAATTCTCCACCGGACAAGGCCGTTATCGCGTATTGCTGGCGCCCGGCGGGGTCGGCAACTGCGTAGACAATATCATTGTGGGCCAAGTCGGTGAGGCCTGAACCATAGGCGGCCTTGTATGTGAGGGCGATGTTTTCCGTCAGCTTGAGGGCCTCGAATGTCCCCTCCAGGATAACACCTTGCTCCTCAGGAACTGGAATGAACTCCTGGTTTTGCGAGGAACTGTCGGACCCGGTGTAAGCCAGCGAGGGCGCTAGCGAAAACGCGATGACCTGACCGTTGTTGATTGAGGCGAAGGCAGAGTCGTAAGCCGCGGCCCGGGTTGAAGCGAGGCTGGTTCCGTCCTGCGTATTGCGCAGAAGCCTGAACAAGGATGAGCCCGCCCCTGATGTCAGGTTGATTGGGATGGCCGTATCAGCCTTGGCATCATCCTCCGTTTTGGCCAGCTTGATCTGGGTGGATGAAATTCGGATCACGAAGTAGTTGTTGGGAACAAGGGTGTTGTTGACCTTTGAACCCAGGCTGAGGCCGCCAATCGAATCCGATCCCGATACGCGGGTGAATTGAACACGGTCGCCTGTTTGGAGGTTATGGGCCTTCGTCAGGGTGATGACCTCATTGGCCGAGTCCACCGAGGCGATGTCAGCCAATCCAATGTCATAGTCGTATTTGGTAAGGGCTGATTCGGCAGTGGCTTTGGCTTCGGCTACCGTCTTCGCGGCCGGTGCCAGCCAGATCCTGCCATTGTCGCCTGGAGAAATTACCACGCGATAGGTCGCGCCATCAATCAGGCCAGGAATCGGCGCCTCCGATGGGTTGTTGAACACCACGGGATCACCCGAATCCCAAACCGTGTTGCCTACTATGTTCTCGTACAAGTCCTCCGCCGCCACGATATTCAGGATCTGGCCTCCCAGCAGGTGCTTGCCGGCATCTGGCACACCAACAGGCACCGCTTGGGGATAAAAAATGTGCTTTCCACTTCCGGATGTGGTCAGGCCAATTGGAGACCCACCGGGAGTGGCAGCCAGCTTGAATGAATTCGAGGTCGATTCGATTACATAGTAGATCGATTGGCTTGTCAGGCCGCCAATTTCCAAACCCTCGGTTACATAGGCCACGGGTGTGCCATTGGAAAATGGCGCGTTTGTTGAAATTGTTTTACCGGAAACGCTGATCGCCGAAGAGGCGACATCAACACGCGAGTTGCTGCTGAACAGCTTGATGGCGCTGGCACCTGTCTTGAGGACAAGATACCGGCCGTTGTCAGTCAGTCCGATGTCATTCCCGCCATTCAAGCGGGTATAGGTAAGAAATTCCCCATCATGAAACCCGTGGGCGGCGGAGGTAGTCAACTCGCCGGTTACAACATTTGCTTGGGCGATTGTCTCGCGCGACTGCAGGTACGGCACTTCGGAAATGTCGATGGCCGTTCCAGCCATCGCCTCGGACCTGGTGGCCGCGAGCCTGATCCGATCGTTGTCGACCTTGATGACATAGTAGGTCGTCCCCTCAAGCAAACCGGGAACCAAGCCGCCTTCTCCGGCCGAGTAGGCAAGCTGGGTTCCGGTGGACAAGCCATGGGATCGAAGCGTGATTTCATTGCTGACGGTGTTCACGGCCGTCCTGGGAACGAATTTGCCCGTGTATTCACCGCTAAAGGCGGCGGAGCCTTTCGCTATCACCGTGCCCCTGACATCCGTGAGGATGTTCGAGTTGGTGATGCTGAAATTCGTCGATATGGTTCCGTCGTTTCCTTTGCGATCGTTCTGGATCATGGCGTTGTTCTGGGCCGCGCTTTCTCCGCCCGATTTTATGGATACGGAAGACCCACTAATAGTGGCACCTTGGTCTATCCTGGTGAGCACATCCTGTTTCACCACTCCCGCGGTGGCAACGAACCGGTAATCGGCCCCGTTGCCGTAGGTCTTCGCGATGATGGCTTTGGTGACCTTGTCTTCCGTTACTTTTGGTTCCTCACGCTCGTAAACCGCTTCGGCAGATGCGTTGGCGGCGCCCTTCGCCTCGATCTCGACCTCGCCACCAGCACTTATCGTGCTCGCACCGATGGTGAGATTCGATTCGGCATGTCCCCAACTGAAGGCGAAGGCCAATCCCTGGAGGATCTTGGGGACCTCCCTTTGATCACCGGAATCTTGTTTGATCGTCGGAATCTTGAACCAGTTCTTGGCGGCGGCCTTGGCCTCAGCCGTAGACTCGGCATTGATCTTGATGTTGTCAGACGCGGTGACGACGACCGAATTTCCAATGCTGATGTTGGCCTGGGCGGTGCGGGCCACCAGCGCAACCGGCAGGCTCGTGAAGGGAAGTTTATCGCTCAGCTTGTCCAGGATGAGCGTCATGAACGAGGCGGCGGCGGAGGATCCAACCGAGTCCTCGCCAAACATGGCTTTGCCTATTTCATCAAGCACGGGATAATCCCCGGCGTTGCAATAGAGCAGGACATTGGCGCCCCTGATCGCCGCACCTGCTTGGATGTCAAGTTTGGCCTCTCGTTTGGTCATTGCGAGGTCTTTGAACGAAAGCGGGTTCAGCGACAGGTTATAGTTTTTGGCCTGAAGCCCGATTTCCCCACCCCTGATGCTTGTTGCGCCTCCAGTGTCGGCCAGAATCCTAGAGTTTGCTCCGACTACAATCTTTGGATAGTTGAATCCAACATTGAGGACCGGGTTGTAAGGGTCAGCGTTGGCGACACCCATCTTGATGTCGCCCGATTTTGCGATACTGGGAACCGTCGTGCTTGCGTGCCGACCAATGAGTGTCGCATCTGAGGGCGTGAAAGTTGGCGAACTGTCGATCTTGCGGGTGGATATCGTCACGCCGTCATTGATCGTGATCGAATTGAGGCCGCCAGTCACCGGGTTCCGGATCAGAAGGTCGCCGCCATTGGTAAGGATGTTGCCGTTGACCGTGACATCAATCGGCAGATACGGGTCGCCGGCTCCAAGCCCGAAAATGGCCAGCGGTGTGGCGCCGACGGGCGATGTCTGGATGGAGATGTTCTTGCCCAGGCCGACGAAGTTTCCGACATAGACCGTGTCGACATAGAAGAGTTGCACGAGCAGGTCGCGGTCGTCCCCGGCCTTGCGGCGGTATCCGTCATTCGACTTGTCGGTCCAGTTCGTGCCGTCCTCGCTCCAACGGACATATCCGCTTGAATCGGTGCTGATATAAATCTTCGAGTTGATCTGGCCGGTGCCGCAGAGGTTCAGCACATAATTGCTGGTGTCGGAATCGACATCACTATCTGGATACTCCGCCAATATCGCGGGAGCCAGCCTTTGTTCGAGCACTTCAAACTGCAAGTGGGCCAAGGAGGGCCTGCGATGCCCTTTCCTCCCGGCCTTGCGTTGCCTGAAGTATCCCAGTCGTTCGATGAGTCGGCATTTGCCAAAAAAGCCAAGAGCGCTGCTGACATATGTTCGCATGGTGTCTTCCTATTCGTTGCCGCAGGCGCCGTGTTTTTATTTCGGAGAACCAAATCGGATGGGTCTCTCAGATTTCGACCGTTTCTTCAAGCGGGGCCAAGCCTTGGGATTTCTTCGAAAGGCCCTGATCTGTCCACATGATCCCAATACCTCACCTAGCCGGAGAATTTCCCCCAAAAGCAAAAGTTTACCTTTCTAATGTCGCACAATTCAACCGAAAGCACCAAACCCAAAAAAATTTCATCATCACACAAGATCGACACAATCGACACCAACTTGCTTAAAAAAATATATATTATAGTATATTTTGCAAAGTTGCTTACCCCGATGTTTATGGCATCATGCTGCCGTACTCGATACCTTTCCCGGGGTTCCAACCATGAGTCGATTCATTATCTGGTTCGGATGCGTTTTCCTCCTAGGGATTTTGGGTTGCGGCCAACACTCAGGTCCGATCTCGAATCCAAATCAATCAACAAGCAAGCCTATCATCGGGGTTTCCCTGCTCACCATGGAAAATCCCTTTTTCCGCGTGATCGGAAACACCATCCAGAAGGAAGCGGCAAGCCATGGCTTTGAAACGCTCGTGGTGAGCGCCGACAAGGATGCTTCGAAGCAATCCAACCAGATGCAGAATTTCATCGTCCGCGGTGCCCGCGCCATTGTCATCAGTCCTTGTGAATCCAAGGCCATGGTTCCGGCCATCAAGGAGGCCAATCAGGCGGGCATCCCCGTTTACACGGTGGATATCCCTTGCCGGGAGGAAGGAGTCCGGATTGTCAGCCAGGTGGCCACCGACAACCTCGGCGGAGGGCGGGAAGCGGCCAAGGCGATGATCGAGGCGATCGGCCCGTTGGGAGGGGATGTCGCCATCCTGCATTTCAAGCAGGCCGAAAGTTGCCGCCTCAGGGTAGAGGGGTTCCGCGAGGTAATGGCCGCTCACAATGCTTCGATGCCCGGAAAAGTGAACATCGTGACCGAATTGGAAGGCGGCGCCGCCCGCGATACCTCCTTCAAGGCCACCGAGGACGCGCTTCAGGCCCATCCGGGACTGAAGGGAATCTTCGCGATCAACGATCCCTCGGCCTTGGGAGCCAACGCCGCTTTGGAAAAGGCTGGCAAGGACAAGACGGTGGTGGTTGTCGGGTTTGACGGGCAACCCGAGGGCATCGAGGCCATCGCGCAAGGGAAAATTTACGCCGACCCCGTCCAATTCCCCGACCGCATGGGCCGTGAAATCGTGCAAGCGATTGTCACCCACTCGAGGGGCGAACCGGTCAAGCCCGAGATCCTGATACCCACCAGCCTCATGCGCCGGGCGGATGCCCTCAAGGCCGTTGCGAAATGAACGAGCGCTTCGGAGCGAACCGGATTGCGCTGGCCCGATGGCTCGATGAATACGGGATGCTGGCGGTGCTGGGCGCGGTGGTCATCGGCTTGTCCGTCGCGACTGTCCGCCCCCATGAAACATCCGGAAGGGAAGCTGGAATCCGCTTGGGTGAGTCGCTTTCAAGAAAAGCATCAAGCGGCGGATTTGCTGTCATCGCCGCTTCCAGCCAATTGGAAAAGCAGTTCGTGGAAGGGTTTCGCGACGCGTGCGCCAGGTCGGGTTGCACTGCGGCCGGAATCGCCGGGGACCCGGCGGACGCCAGAAAGTTGCTGGAATCGATCGCTGCCCTACCCGAATCACCTGAAGCCATCGCCTGCTCCAAAACCGCGGCCGACTGGATCGTCATCCGCGACCGGGCCTCGCTGTTTCCCTCGCTGGCCGCGGTTCCGCTGGTGATTCCGGGCGAAGGATCATGGCCGGCGTTCCTGACGCGCGACAACCTGCTGAACATCGGCAACCAGATCGCCGTGATTTCCTTTCTGGCCATCGGCATGACAATCGTCGTGGCCACGGGTGGAATCGACCTGTCGGTCGGTTCGCTGGTCGCTCTTTCGGGGGTATTGGCGGCCGACTTCATACAAGCCCATGGCGGGGCGGAAGCGACCACGGCCGTCATGGTCGCGGGGGCATCGCTGGGAATCGCCGCGGCGACGATTTCCGGCATGGCTTCCGGAATCGTGGTCACGGCGCTTGGAGTGCCGCCATTTCTCGCGACATTGGCCACGATGCTGGTGGTGCGCGGCACCGCCCTGGAATGGACCGGGGGTGAATCCATTGCCGCCCTGCCCGGCAGCTTTGTCTGGCTGGGCCGGGGAACCATGGGGCCCATTCCCGTCGCCATGGCGCTCATGGCCGGGCTTTACGCTTTATTCCACTTCATCATGACAAGATCCGTCGCCGGGCGTCATTGGCTGGCGATCGGCGGAAACACGATGGTGTCCAGGCTTGCCGGAATTCCCGTCGGCAGGATGGTGACGATGGCCTATGGAGTTTCAGGATTCCTTGCCGGATTGGGTGGCATTGTTCTGGCCTCCCAACTCAGGAACGCCTCTCCGACCTATGGCGACGGCTACGAACTCACGGTGATCGCCGCCGTGGTGGTGGGAGGCGCCAGCCTGTCGGGCGGCAGGGCCGGAATGCTGGGAACCCTCACGGGCGCCTTCCTGATCGCCACGATCCAAAACGGCATGAATCTTCTTGGTGTCAGCCCTTTCGTGCAGAAAATCGTGCTGGGAAGCGTCATCCTCGGTGCCGTGGTCATCGATCGGTGGAGGCAGGCGCTCATGGCGCGAATCAATCATTGAAGCCATGGGCCATCATCGCCCTCGCCTGCTATAAAGTTGTTGTTGATGTCAATCGACATCCCAGGCGTTTCCGCCGGCTCTCCCCCGCTGGGAACCTCATCGCCCTGTTTCCCGGGAGTTTCGCTCGCCATGTCCGTTGCCACCTCGCCAGCCACCCGTGAGGCCCTTGCCCGGCAGGACCAGGAAATCAGAATGCTCGAGGATCTGCTCAGGCAGTCCATCGAGCGGTTGGCCGGCCGTGAGGTTCTGGCCCGCTTTGACCGGGTGCGGGACGCCTCGGTGGCCCTTCGGAGCAAAGGGTCTCCCGAGGATGCGCGCTTTTTGCGGGAGTTCCTGGAATCGCTCGACATTCTGGCGCTCAGGGAACTTATTAGGGCCTTCACGATTTATTTCGACCTCAACAACCTCGCCGAGCAGCATGCCCGCATCCGGGCCATCAGGCGCCGCATACGCTCCCAGCATCCAAGTCCCATGGCCGAATCTTTCAGCGAGGCCGTTGTCAGGCTTCGGGAGAAGAAGTTCCCCGCCTCGGAACTGGCGAAAAGGCTGGGAAAGCTGCACATCAGCCCCGTGTTCACGGCGCATCCCAGCGAGGCGCGCAGGCTCACGATCCTGGAAAAATTGGCCGCGATTTCCAATGAGATCGACAGGCTCGATTACCACGAGCTTCTTCCCGAGGAAAATACCGCCAGCATGGAGGCGATCCGCCAGCACATCGAGATTCTCTGGCTCACCGAATCGGTTAGGGCCGAGCGTCCCAAGGTGATCGACGAGGTGCGGCAAGGCCTGGAAGTGGTGGAAGGGAGCCTATTCGATGTGGTTCCCAAGCTATACAGGCTCATGGAAAACGCCCTTCGGGAAATCTATCCCGAGCACGATTGGAAACTTCCGGCCATCCTGCGCTTCGGCTCCTGGATCGGCGGCGACAGGGACGGCCATCCCGATGTGATTGCCACGGTCACAGCCGAGACCGTGGCGCTGCATCAGGCGACCATCATCAAGCACTACCGCGCGCAGGTGCTCGAACTCGGCAAGCACCTCAGCCATTCGGGCAAAAGGATATCCCTCGGCCAGCGGTTCATCGATGACCTGAGGCAGGAGGCCGGATTGCTGGGATTGCCGGATAACCGCCTGCAACGCGAACCGTTGCGGCAAAAATGCCGGCATGTGGCCAGGAAACTGGAACTGACACTTGCCCGGCTCGAGTCACCGCGCCCCGGCTGGACCGATGCGCCCCGGCAGGCGCCCACAACCGTCTACACCGACCCGAATCGGCTCAAGGCCGACCTTGAGGCGATCCGAGGTGAATTGGCCACCAACCAGGCCACGGCCGCCGCGGCGATGCTCGATCAACTGATCCGCAAGGTGGATGTCTTCGGCCTGCATCTGCTCACGCTCGACATCAGGCAGCATGCCGACAGGCATCGTTCGGCGATCGCCGAAATCCTCGCGCATGCCGGAATCGAACGCGATTACGAGAAACTCGGGCCGGAGGAAAAGCTCACCCTTCTGGCCGACCAACTCACCCTTCCCCGGCCCGTGATCCCGGCGCACCTTGTGTTTTCAGCGCCGACCAACGAGGTCATCGAGACATTCCGAACCGTCAGCGCCATCCTCGAGCACCAATGCCCCGAGGCGATCGAGAACTGCATCATCAGCGGCACAGGCGATGCCGCCCACCTTCTGGAAGTGCTGCTGCTGGCGCGCGAGGCCAGGCTTTTCAGGCCTTCCGAGGGGATCAGCAGGATCAACATCATTCCCCTGTTTGAAACACTCGAGGCCCTCAGGCAGGGACGGGAAATCCTCCAAAGGCTCATGGATGTCCCCTCATGGCGGGAGCATGTCGTCCTGCGGGGTGACCTCCAGGAGGTGATGATCGGATATTCCGACAGCAACAAGGAAAGCGGTTTCGTGCAATCGGCCTGGGCGCTGCACGAGATCCAGCGCGACCTCGCCGAGTTCGGCCGGGAAAACGGCATCAGCATCCGTATCTTCCATGGCCGGGGCGGTTCCGTGGGCCGGGGAGGCGGGCCGGCCAACCACGCGATCCTCGCGCAGCCGCCGGGCGCCGTGAACGGTTCCCTGAGGATCACCGAGCAAGGCGAGGTCATCGCCGACCGTTACGGGCACAAGGCCATCGCCATGCGCCACCTCGACCAGGTGGCCAACGCCGTGCTCCGGGCCAGTTTGGGACTCGACCACGGAAAGGTGGAACACGCCTGGGAGGCGCTGATGGACCGGCTCGCCTCGGCGGCGCGCAACCATTACCGCGATCTGGTTTATTCCAATCCCGACTTCCTCTCGTACTTCACGCAGGCGACGCCCATCAGCGAGATATCACAGCTTCGGCTTGGATCCAGGCCGGCCAAGCGTGGCACCACCACCTCGATCGAGCAGCTCAGGGCCATCCCCTGGGTTTTCTCATGGATGCAGTCCCGCCACACCCTTCCCGGATGGTTCGGCCTGGGCACCGCCCTGGCGGGGGCGATCGCGGAATCGCCCGAAAACCTCCCCATGCTCAAGCGGATGTACTCGGCCTGGCCATTCTTCCACGCGCTCATCGACAACGCGCAGATGATCCTCGCCAAGGCCGACATGAACATCGCCAGGCTCTATGCCGACCTTGTTACCGATGCCGGCATCTCCGGCCGGATCTTCGGCGCCATCGAATCGGAATATCAGCGGGCCGTGGCCGGCCTCTGTTCCATCACGGGCCAGTCGGCACTCCTTGACAACATGCCAATCCTCAGGGATTCCATCGGACGAAGGAATCCCTATGTCGATCCGCTGAGCCTCATCCAACTTGTGCTTCTGAGAAGGATTCGCGAGGGGGGAGCGGACAAACCGGCTCTCCTGGAGGCGGTGCTGGAAAGCATCAACGGAATCGCCTCGGGGCTGAAAAACACCGGTTGATCAGGCGAAGATCGACCGGATCACCCTGCCGCCCTCCACGAGCGAGACCTCGCGACCGAGGCTGTCGGTGATCCGTGTCTCCGAGTCGATGCCGAGCGCGTGGTAAAGGGTGGCGGCGAAGTCCTCGGGTGTCGCGGCATCGCTGATCGCGTGGGCTCCGTCCTTGTCCGACTGGCCAACCAACCCTCCGCCACGGGCCCCGCCACCGGCGATCAGGGCCGGAAACAGGAAGCTCCAATGATCGCGGCCCCATTGCGCGTTCGCCCGAGGCGTGCGGCCCATTTCGCCAAGGGCCGTCACCAGGGTGCGCCCCAGCATGCCTCGGACTCCAAGGTCCTCGATCAGGGCCGACAAGGCTTGGTCCAGGGTCGGCAACAGGTGGCTTCGGACATCCGCCGAATGGGTATGCGAGTCCCACGAGTATCCATCCACGCAGTCGTAGTGGACGGTGACGAACCGCGCCCCGGCCTCGACGAGTCGCCGCGCCGCGAGGCACGACTGTCCCATGAGGTGGCGGCCGTACCGGTCCCTCATCCTGCCGGATTCCTGGCGAAGGTCGAGGGCTGAACGGACCTTCCCGGAAGTGAGCAGGGCCAAGGCCTTCTCACGGAATCGGGACGAATCGCCATCGGGCCTGGAGTCGAACGCCCGCCGGACCTTGTCGATCTCCTCCAGCACGGCGACCCGCCCGGCCAGCCTTTCCCCCGACATGCCGTCGGGCGAAGCGAGGCCCTCGATCTGGAAGGTCAATTCGGCATCGGAGCAATCCCGCCAATAGGGATTGTCCTTGACATCTTTCTTGTCGACGGCGGTGGTGACCGGACCATAAGCCCGGCCCAGCCAACCCGCGTGCTCCCCGGGCCTGCGGTACTGCCCTGCCTCCTGGAGTCGGCCCAGGCTGTTGGGAACCACGAAATATCGGCTTTCCGAAGCGGAAGCGCCGGAGTTTCGGATGTCGACGAAACTGCTTCCCGACCCCACCGAGGGCCAGTCACGCGGCGTCGGGTTGAATCCACCGCCGATGGGAACATGCCATCGCTTGCCCGTCTGGATGTAATGGGCGCCGCCCGAGTGGTCGTTGTACGAGTGCCCCAGCGTCCTCAAGACGCAGTATTGGTCTGAAAGCGATGCCAGGCGGGGCAGGTGTTCGCAAATTCGCAATCCCGGGGTCCGGCTTGCCGTCGTCTTGAATGGTCCCCGGATTTTTTCGGGAGCCTCCGGCTTCATGTCGAAGGTTTCAAACTGGCTGGGACCGCCGAAAAGGAAAACAAAAATAACGGCATCGGCCTTGGAGTCGCGCCTCGGGGCGGCGGCGAGTTCCAGCGATTGGCCCAAATTCATCCCCATCAGGCCGGCACCCGCCGACAGAACCCGCCTTCGGGTGGTGGTTTCAAGATGAAGCATGGCCGAACTCCCCCCTTGGGCCGGCTATTAACCTTGGCAAGACTACTCTCAAGTGCCGGCGGGGTCAACCAGTCAAGGCTTCAATTTGATGGATACAAATCCAATGCTGGACGGAATTTGCAATCGGATCGCTGAAACAGGACATCATGCGGGTTGCCATACCTCACCCGGCGGACTGAACCCCTTGTGGATGCCATCCCCCGCATACCCCCGTCGCATGGGCACGGCAAAAGTGCTTCCGGCACAACGCCACATAACGGTCGTTGCCGCCAATCTCCACCTGGCCGCCTTCACGCTCAACGCTGCCGTCTGGCCCGACGCGAACCACCATGGTCGCCTTCCGCCCGCAATGGCAGATCGTCTTGAGTTCGGTGAGGGTGTCGGCCCAGGCCAGCAGGGCGGCGCTTCCGCTGAAAAGTTCGCCACGGAAATCGGTGCGCAACCCGTAGCACATCACGGGAATCCCGCGCTCGTCCACGATCGTGGCCAGTTGCCTCACCTGGTCGCTTGAAAGAAACTGGGCCTCGTCAACAAGAACGCAATGGGGCGTGGAACCGGCAAGCTCAACCGAGAAATCGGTTGATGGGCCGAATGGCCGGGCCATTTCCCTGATGCCGATCCTTGAGCTGATCTCGATGAGTTCGGCATCAGGCGCCGGCCTGTAGGTGAAGAGCGCCGTCTTCATGCCGCGCTCTGAGTAGTTATAGGAAGCCTGGAGAAGGGAGGTCGACTTCCCGGCATTCATCGTGGAATAATAGTAAAAGAGTTTGGCCATGGGGGGACTATATTCCCCCGCACCCATTCATGGCAATCATCAACCGGCGAGCGGATAAACCCTGACAGTGCCGCCCTGGTAGGCGACGGCGATCTTCCCGCCATCGGCCGATTGGGACATGTCCCGCGCGTTTTCAGGAAGCTTGTGGGCGAACATCTCGTTGGCTTGGTCGGGTTTCCAGAACCAAAGCATGCCTCCGTTGCCGCCCGCCGCGCCGGTGATGAATCCAGCCTTGTTCCAGGCGACGCCCCACATCGTGCCTTGGAAAGCTTCCTTGGGCTTCAGTTCTCGAACGACCTTCCCGGCGTTCCAATCGGCGATCACGATGAGGGGATTGCCCACGCCCGCGAAGGCGTTTGAAACATTCGTGATGCCGGCGCAAGCGACCAGCGGTCCATCTGGCGAGAATGACCACGACCTCACCCCGCCAATGTCGGCGCGGAAACTGGTATCGTATTTGTGAAGTCCGGGAATCGGAAACTCCCTGACGAGCTTGCCGTCGGGCTCCCAAACTTTCACGCGGCCCTTGTGGTCGGCGCTGAGGATTTTTCCTCCGTCCGGGCTGAACGCCACTTGATAGACATGGCAATCATGGGCGAGCCACTGTCTTTCCTCGGCCAGGGTGGCGGCGTTGCGGAGGCACACCTTCCCGTCGTTGCCGCCGGAAAGCAACTTGCCGCCATGAAAGGCCATCGAGCGGATCCAGCCGTCATGGGCCCTGGCCTGCCGAATCGGCTCAGGCTGGCCCGCGTCGAGCGGCCAGGCGATGATGGTGCCGTCATAGCCGCCTGAATAGAGCGTTTCACCGCCGGTCGAGAAGGCCATGGCCCTCACCCAGCTTGAGTGACCGGCCATGTCGGTCTTTTTTGAATCAGCAAGGCTCCAGCGCTGCAAGGCGTTGTCCTGCGATGCGGTGATGATCCATTTGCCCGACGGATCGAATCGGCAGGCCACAAGCGGGCTTCCATGCTTGAGTTCGGCGGAGGGCTTCAACGCGCCTAGTTGGAATCCGGCGATGGGCGAGGGCGGTGGAGGCGCCTCGGCCTTCGGCTTTTCGGGCGGCTTGGGCTTTTCCTGCGTCATGCCAGGATTTCCCCGATGGCGGAACCGGCCGGATCGGTCATCGGGATGGGGCGCTGGTCGATGTAGTGCTTCTTGGCGGGGTCGAGTCCCAGGGCCCTGAAGTAGGTGGCGAAGAGGTGGCCGGCGTTCACCTGCCTGTCGACGACGGCCGTTCCGGTGGCGTTGGTCTTGCCGACGACCGCGCCACCCACGACTCCCTGGCCTCCCAAGGCGATCGACCAGGCCTTCGACCAGTGGTCGCGGCCATAGTTCCTGTTGATGTTCGGCGTCCTGCCGAATTCCGAAACAACGAGAACCAGCGTGCTGGACAGCATTCCGCGCTGGTGGAGATCCTCGATGAGGGTCGCGAATGTCCGGTCGAATTCACCCATGCGCTCGATGTGGAAATCGAAATTCTCATGGTGAGTGTCGTAGTTCGTGTGGGTGACTTTCACGAAGGGGGCTCCGCCCTCGAGAAGCCTTCTCGCCAGCAGGCAATGCCTGCCGAAATCATGCCGGCCGTAGCTGTCCCCCAACTTGCCCGGCTCGTTGGCGGTGTCGAACAGTTTCTTCTTGGCGATCATCTGCCGGGCCTGCTCATGCGTTTGGGTGTACGCCTCGGTCTCGGCCGTGTTCCTTGAGGCGAGGAAACGGGAGTCGGCCTTGCGGCGCATGGCGTGGCGCATGTCGTCCCTGCCGGAGGTCAAGGTTCCGGGAAGGTCGATGTTGGCGGGCGGCTTGCCGTCGCTAATGCTGACCGAGCCAAACTTCGGGCCGAGGAACGCCGCGTCGGCGGAGCTGGAACCGCCGCTTCCGCCGGGTTCGACATGGAGATAGCCGGGAAGCGGGTTTTCCGGTGCCGCCACCATCTTGGCAACGAGGGATCCCAAGTGCGGGTAATTCACCGAAGGCTCCTGGCGCCTTCCGGTGTGCATGATGTAGCTGCCCTTGCCGTGGTCATCCTCGGCGGTGTTGATCCCGCGGACCAGGGCGAGGCGGTGGATCTGGCCGGCGGTGCAAGGCAGCAACTCGCACACATGGGTTCCGGGAACGGATGTCGGGATGGCGCGGAAAGGGCCGCCGGTCGGGGCCCCCGGCTTGGGATCCCATGTTTCCAGTTGGCTCACGCCCCCGGCGAGGAAGATCATGAGAACCCGCTTGTTCTGCATCGCGAGCGGATTCGCCAACGCGCCGCCGGTGAAGGCGCCGGCACCCAGGGCACCGAGAACCGCCCTCCGGCTCATCGCATGTTCGGGAGATCCGCAAAGCCTGACGACACCCATGGTTCAACCTCCGAAATGCGGAATCCTCATGAAATGAAACGGAACTCGGCCGATGAAATCAGGGCCCAAATCAGGTCGGCGATCGCCGTGGGCTTGTCCGCTCCCTGAAGCGCCTTCGCGACATCGGCTTTCTCATCGGCATCGGGGAGCCTGCAAAACATGGCCAAATACAATTCCTCGGCCACGGCCTCGGCATCTTTGGCCGCCGCCAAACGGAACGCGAGGTTGCCCTTTCGGCTGGCCAGGAGCGATTGAACCTGCGGATGGTTCGACATCAGCAGGGACTGCTCAAGCCTGGGCTCGAACATGTCGGGGTTGCCGGCCGGTGGCGCCAGAGCGCTGATGAACATCTTGCCGGCCCCTTCTCGCTTGGCCTGCAAAGCCTTGGGGGCGGCGCCCGCCTCGGCATCATCAAAACCGGTCGCCACCAGCATGGAATATCCCATTTGCTCAGGCGAAAGCGGCCTCAGCCTGGCGGCGAGAAAACGCTCCTCGGCACCCTTGATGCCGGGCTTGCCCACGGAAGAGCGCTGGTAGGCCTCGCTCAGCGCGATACCCCTGAGCATCGCCTTGAGGTCGAACTTGGCGCTGATCACCGAGGATGTCAGCGACTCCATCAGGGTCTCGCAGGAAGCGGGATTATGCGGATGGATCTGGTCGAGCGGGTGGATGAGTCCCTTGCCGGTCAGTTGAGCCCAAAGCCTGTTGGCCATATTACGGGCCAAGGCCTCCCTTCCGGCCCCCTTGAGGTCTTCACCTAAAAGAAGCCTGCGGCTGTACTTGGGAACTCCACGCACCTCCTTGCTCGGAGCGGAAACATATAGTTGCTCCTTGGAGACCATTGGATCGGCCCTTTCGCTCGCCCCGGGGAGACCGGGAGCGCGCTTCTTGGTGACCTTCTTGGGGTCGAACACCGATTGGAATGTGACATCCCCATCGGCCTTCTCACCGATGACCTTTTTCTTGAGCTTGGGATCGTCGAACAGGTAGGCCCTGTTGAGGTAGGCCATCAATCCGTGGAAATGCTCCTGCTTGTATCCTTCAATCCGCGGGTGATCGTGGCATTGGGCGCACTGGAGGTTGGCTCCCAGGAACAGCCTGCTGATGTCACGGGTCACGAGAACCGGTTCCATTTCCCTGTCCAGGAGAAACCTGGCCCGGCCCCGCTGGGCGGGATCCACACCGTCGGCTGAGACGATTTCGGAAATCAGGATATCCACCGGCTTCGAGGCTTCCAGAGACTCCCTCAGGTAGGCCATCCACAGGCTCGTCTCCACATTCTTGGAAGGCCTTCGCTCCATCCACCATGTGTCGAGAACCTGCGCCCAGTACCAGTTGAAGTCGGGATGGGAAAGCAATCGCTCCACGGCGTCGGCGCGCTTGGCGCCCCCCGCGGATGCAAACGCCCGCGCCTCGGCCACGGTGGGGGTGCGCCCGATCAGGTCGAGGCTGACGCGGCGCAGGAAAGCCAAGTCGTCGCAAGGGCCGCTGGCTTCCCGGGCGAAAGCGGGATTGGCGCCGGATATGGCCTTGTCAATGGCACGGGCCACCGGATCCCGTGTGGGTTCCATGCCCGGCGCCAAGGCCATGATCAGCGGTGCCATCATCGTAATCATCGTGATTCCTTCACCGGGAGGGCGGGGCAGGCAAGGATTCAGCATTCAGGCAGGTATTGATACACTCCCCGCAAACCACCGGCTTGTCAACCGGAAAGGAGGGCCCGATGCCCCTGTCTCCCGGAGAAACGGACGAATCACCGGCCCCCGCGTCTTTGGGGTTCAACCTTCCCCCAATATCCGCCGATGATATGGGGGTACCGTCCCGGTGTGACATGATAGTGGGGTCCGCGGGCGGGATCGTCGTGAAGGTTGAATGAGTTCAGCGGGTTGGTTTCGCAATCCTTGGCCAACACACCGGCCGCCTCATACGGCCCATACACCGGATACCCATCAAACGCGAAACCGATCAGCGGGGAATGTCTGGCGCCATCGTCAAGCCAGGGCGTGTTGAGACACACCGGATATTTGTGGTAGTGATATTCCTGTCCCGGCCCGGGGTGGCCGCAGCAGCGGTCGAGCCGCCACACGGCGTCGGCGTTGGCGATGTGGTCGAACGGATTGAAGAAGACCACGCCGTTCGTGGCGAACCCGATGGGCCCCATCGGCAGCGCGCGGTTGGAATTCGTCGCATCCATGGCCATCCGCGCGGGATTCGGCGCTGGATCGAGCGGAATACGCCAGGTGTGGTCCTGTTCGCGAATCATGTTGGGGTTTGCGTCAAGCCATTGCGAACTGTCGGGAAACACGCCTGTCGGATGGTTGGGCAGGTTCCTTGAGCGGATCACCAGCCGACCCTTGGAGACCTCGATCGTCACCGCGTCCGGGATAAGAGTGTCCCGCTCGACCAGGTTGCCAAGCCTGTCGAGAAATCCCCTTCTCAGCCAGGCCGACATGTTGCCGGCAAAGGGCGTTTCCGGCTTGTCGGTCATGTAGACGAGGCGATCGGCATTGGAATGGTCGAATTTCGCCGGCAACACGCGGGAAACACCAGTGGCGTCGTAATGCCACCGGCCACCCATCGAAACCAGGTTTTCCCTGGCGGGAATGGGCCTTGCCGTGGTGGCCGCCGCGGGCGTCCTGTCAGGCAGCGGCATGATTTCCATGTCGGAAACCCAAGCCTCCGCGGATGTTCCCTCCCCCAAGCCCCCCTCGTATTCCAGCGAGACATGGATGGTGTCGACTTCGGCAAACGGCGTCCGGAAGTCAAAACCCACCCATCGCCATGTGGCCCGGCCAAGGTTCTTGTTGGTTCCGGAATCCTTCAAATGGATCCGGTCCGCGGCGATCACCGAGGCGAGCGACTTGGAAATCGAATCAAGGCTGTCCTTACCCTCATCCTTGAAGAACGACACCTTGAGCCTTGGCTGGTCTTCCCGGGCAACCTTGAACCCGTCCTGCACGAGCATCCGGACTTTCAGGGAATACCACCGCCCCGCCTTCTTGACTCCCCTGAAAACGATGCGGGCGCCGCCCGCCTTTTTCCCGTCGCCGTTGCTGTCGGCGCCGCTGGGAAATCTCAGCCCGCGAAGCCCCCCCTCCCGCGAGGCTATGCCAAGTCCCCCCTCCGACACATCGCCGGTTATCGACCATTTCGGCCCATCGTTTCCGCCTTCCACCTCAAGCGCGCCGCCGGCCACAACCGCGGGCCCGGGCTTGTCAGGCAGTTGGGGCGCGACGGTTGTCCTTCGCCTTCCAGCTTTCGATTCCAACGCCTTGCGCTGGTCGGGGGTGAGGATGTCCTCCAACTTCGACTTGGCATAAGACTCCAATCCTTCGATTTTTTCCCTCTGCTCGTCGCTGAGGTCGAGTTGCTGGCGCAGGCCGGGAGGCAGGAGACGGCCAAGCTCGAATGGCGGCGGACCGGGTGGCGGCTGGCATAGCGCTATTCCGACACCCAAGGCCAGGACGGCCGCGAGGCCAATCCATGCACCCGGCTTGATGACCCATCTTGAACTCAGCATGATGATTCCATCGGACAAGACATTCAGGCGGTCACGAACTTCATGATCCCCATCTCCAGCATGAACCTCAAGCGGCTCCTCACCGCGGTTTTCCTTTTCTCATTAATGATCGGCCAGTGCCGGTCCGCTGAACCCAAGCCTTGGCAAGGCTCCAAATCCCAGTGGAACGGATCGGCGCGCCATGATTTCAAATTCGGGGACACCACCGCGATCATCGTCGTTCCCGACAAGCCACTTCCGGGCAACCCCTGGGTCTGGCGTGGTGAATTTTTTGGAGCCTTCGCCGATGCCGACGCGGCCCTCGTGCGGTCGGGATGGCATCTGGCCTATCTCAGGGTTCCCGACTTGTTCGGGTCACCCAAGGCCATCAAGGTCTGGGAAGAATTTCACAAGTCGATGGTCGAGGAGCATGGGCTTCACCCTCGGCCGGGACTGATCGGTTTGAGCCGGGGGGGCCTCTACTGCATGAACTGGGCGGCGGCCCATCCCGAAAAGACCCTCGCCGTTTACCTCGACAACGCCGTTTGCGACTTCAAAAGCTGGCCGGGAGGCAAGCCCAAACAATTGGGAACAGGCAAAGGTTCGGAGCCCGAATGGGCGAAATTGCTCAAGGCCTATGGCTTCGGAAGTGACGCCGAGGCCGTCTCCTCCAAGGCCAATCCGGTTGACAACCTCTCGCCCCTGGCGGGTCGGAAAATACCAATCCTGCTTGTTTACGGCGATTCCGACACGGTGGTGCCCGCCCAAGAAAATTCCGGGATCGTTTATGACAGGTACAAGGCCTTGGGCGGCCCGGTTGAGAGGATTATCAAGCCGGGCCAGGATCATCATCCCCATGGCCTCAAGGATGTGGGCCCCGTTGTTACCTTCTTCAACCGTTCACTCCGTCAGCAATGACAGGAACCAAGCATGCGCCATCGCCTTGAAGGCCTCGTAGCCGCCGTCCATTCACCATTCGACGCCCAAGGCTCGCTCAATCCGCAGGCCGTGGAGGCGCAGGCCGCGAGGTTGCTCTCCAGCGGGGTTGCGGCCGCTTTCGTCTGCGGAACCACGGGTGAAAGTTCGTCACTTTCCATGGGGGAACGGATCGCGCTCACCGATGCCTGGGCCCGGGTTGCCAAGGGCACCACGCTCAAGATCGTGGCCCATGTGGGAACCACCTGCCAGACGGATGCCATCGCGCTGGCCCGGGCGGCCCGCAAGAGTGGAGCGCACGCCCTTTCGGCGGTGGCTCCGTCCTACCTGAAACCCGCTAGCGTCGATGACCTGATCGGCTTCCTGGCACCTGTCGCCGCGGCGGCGCACGACCTGCCGTTTTACTTCTACGACATTCCCGCGCTGACGGGGGTTTCCCTGGGAATGGTGCCTTTTTTGGACAAGGCTCCCTCCCAAATCCCGCAACTGGCTGGAATCAAGTACACCAATCCCGACCTTCCCCAGTTGCTCGAATGCCTCACGCATTCCTCGGGATCCTTCGACATTCTTTTCGGCATCGACGAGGCGCTGCTGCCATCGCTGGCCCTGGGCATCCGTGGCGCCGTGGGGAGCAGCTACAACTTCGCGGCCCCGATTTACAACCGCCTCATCGCGGCGTTCAGGAAGGGCGACCTGGCAGCGGCGCGCCTGGAGCAGGAACGCTCGGTGCGCATCATCCGACTGCTGGCCAGACACGGCTACATGGCCGCGGCGAAGCATGTCATGGATTTGCTCGGCGCTCCCGTGGGAACCGTGAGGCCGCCACTCAGGCCGCTCGATGCGGAAGCGAAAGCCGGTATCGAGCGCGAACTGCGTGAAACCGACCTTTGGACCGCGATCCAAGCCTGAAGCGGAGCGGCGCGTGGCGCTTTTCTGTCATTGCCTGATGGCGGCGTTGGCATGGGCGGACCCCGGGGAAACCGGGTGGAGCCGCGAGCCATCGTTGCCCGATCCGATCGGATACGCCGGCATGGTCGCCGGAATGTCCGGTGACACCCTGCTGGCCGCCGGTGGCGCGCGTTTTCCCACACGCCCGCCATGGGAGGGCGGATCCAAGGTTTATGAAGACTCCATATGGTTGTTGCCCGCGGGTTCATCCAGTTGGGTGAAGTCGCGCCAACGCTTGCCGGCGCCCTTGGCTTACGGCGTTTCCGCCACATGGCGTGATACGGTGGTCGTGGCCGGCGGTGAGACCCGGGCGGGCGAGAAACCGATATCGTGCGTCCCTACGGTTTGGACAATCGCGCCGGGAAACGATGGGCTGGATTTCACGCCCCTGCCTTCGTTGCCTTCGCCGGTCGCCTATGCCGCCGGAACAGTTGTGGGCGACCGGTTGATCGTGGCGGGCGGCGTGATGGCCCCCGCGGCCACCAAGGCCCTCAACGCGGTTTGGATGCTTGAACTTTCCCATCCTTCAAAAGGTTGGAAAAAACTGCCTGAATTCCCCGGAGCGGGCCGCATCCTTGCCACCTGCGCCGCCATCGGTTCCGATTTTTTCCTCATGGGAGGCGCGGAGATCCTGCCGGACGGTGAAGGAAAGCCCGCCAGGCGTTACCTGAAGGATGCCTGGCGGCTTGACGCCTCGGGAACCTGGCACCGCCTGCCTGACATGCCTGTGCCCATCGCCGCCGCCGCCACGCCCGCGCCCGTTGAAAACAACCATATCTGGATCATCAGTGGTGACGATGGAACGCTCGCGGGAACAAAGCCTTCGGATCATCCGGGGTTTCCAGCCCATTCTCTGGCCTTTGATTCCGTCAAGAACATGTGGCGAACCGGCCCCCGGGTTCCCGCTCCCCGGGTCACTCTTCCCACCGTGCTCGCGAAGAAGCGCTGGTGGTTCATCAGCGGTGAATCGCGCCCGGGAATTCGTTCCCCTGAAGTGTGGTCGGCGGAACCGGCGCGGTGGAAATGGCCATGAGCATGGTTGCGCTTTCGACTCCCTGGAAAGTCGTCATCCTGCTGGCGCCGGTGGCATTCCTGAATTATCTCGATCGGCAAATGCTGGCCTCGATGAAATCCTCGGTGGTGGCGGATGTCACCGGCATCACCAGCGAGGCCGATTGGGGCTACATGCTGGGCCAATTCAAGTGGGTTTACGCGTTCCTGAGCCCCATCGGCGGCATCCTTGCCGACAGGTTGGGACGCAAGGTGGTCATCTGCGGCAGCCTGCTCGCATGGTCTCTTGTGACCTTCATGACGGGACAGGCGGAAACCTACCAGGCGCTGCTGGTCACGCGGACCCTGATGGGTATCAGCGAATCGTTCTACATTCCCGCGGCGCTGGCCCTGATTGCCGATCATCATTCAATCTCTTCGCGGTCGAGGGCCGTCGGCATTCACCAGACCGCCATCTACATGGGAGTCATCGCGGGTGGATTTGGCGGAATGGTGGCCGACGCCCCCGACTGGGGTTGGCGATCCGCGTTCAGGATCTGCGGCATCGGGGGTGTGCTCTACTCCTTGCCGCTCTTTTTCCTGCTCTCTGAAGCATCGGGAAAAGCGCCGGAACCCGGCACCGAAAAACGGTTGTCCCTGCCGACAGCGATGGCGGAACTCCTCACGAACATGTCGTTCCTCCTTCTCGTCGCCTACTTCACGCTTCCAGCGTTGGCCGGATGGGTGGTCAGGGATTGGATGCCGGCCATCCTCAAGGAACGCTACGGGATTGGCCAAGGCCTCGCGGGTGTTTCCGCCACGCTCTATTGGCAGGCCGCGGCGATAGTCGCCGCCATTTTCGGGGGTTACCTGGCCGACCGATGGTCCGCATCATCCGATCGCGGGCGCATTCATGTGAGCGCGCTGGGAATGGCCCTCATCGTTCCCGCCATACTTGGCGTCGGCTTCGCGGGTTCGCTGCCCGCGGCGGTGGGTTGCTTGATCCTGTTTGGAATCGGATGGGGGTTCTTCGATGGCAACAACATGCCCATCCTTTGCCAGATCGTCAAACCCGAACTTCGCGCCACCGGTTATGGCTTCATGAACCTCGTCAGCATCAGTTGCGGTGGTCTCGCCGACTGGGGATTTGGCGCGCTTCGCGACAAACAGGTGCCACTCGAGGTCATTTTCGGCGTTTTCTCATCCCTTGCGGCGGTCTCGGCTGTTTTGGTCCTGTTGATCCGGCCGCGAAGGAACCTTCAGGAATCATGAGCAGGCCAACCCTCGAAACTCCCCAAGGGCGTGATGAATACCTGCGCTCTTATCGCGATGGCCTCCTGGCCGACACGCTGCCATTCTGGTTTCCAAGGTGCCTTGATACCGTCCATGGCGGTTACCTGCATTGCCGCGACGCCGATGGAACCCTCATCGACACCGACAAGTCGGTATGGGCCCAAGGCCGCATGGCCTGGATGCTGCTCGAGTTGTTCAACAGGTTCGAGAAGCGACCCGAATGGCTCGACTGGGCCGAGTCGGGCCTGGGCTTCCTTGAACGCCACGCGTTCGACGCCGACGGACGCATGCACTTCCACCTGGCAGCCGACGGAACACCCCTACGCAAGCGCCGCTATGCCTATTCCGAGTCGTTCGCGTCCATCGCCTGGGCGGCGCATGCCCGTGCCACCGGAAACAGCCGATCGGCACGGCGCGCCCTCGACCTGTTCGACCTCTTCACGAAATGGAACTTCACGCCGGGCCTGATGCCTCCCAAGCACACCGCTGCCCGACCGGCCATCGGACTGGGCCCCCGCATGATCACGATTGTCACGGCGCAGGAACTCCGGGCCAACCTCGGGGACAATCCGCTGCTGACGGGATGGATCGACAGGTGCGTCGACGAGATCGCCTCGCTGTTCGTCAAGCATGACCGCCGCGCCGTCATGGAAACAGTCGCCCCCGACGGAAGCATCATCGACCATTTTGACGGCAGGCTGCTGAACCCCGGCCATGCCATTGAAGGGGCCTGGTTCATCCTGCGGGAAGCCGAGGCGCGCGGCGACTCATCCATGGTTCGGCTAGGCTGCGACATGGTCGAATACGCCTGGGAACGCGGATGGGATTCCAAGCATGGCGGCCTGTTTTATTTCCGCGACATCGACAACAAGCCGGTGAGCGAATACTGGCACGACATGAAGTTCTGGTGGCCGCACAATGAAGCCGTGATCGCCACGCTGATGGCCTGGCAGGCCACCCGCAACCCCAAGTACGCCCGTTGGCACGCCATGGTCCATGAATGGAGCCACGGGCATTTCGCCGATCCCGCGCATGGCGAATGGTATGGCTACCTGCACCGCGATGGCCGGATTTCCAACACCATCAAGGGCAACCTCTGGAAAAGCTGCTTCCACCATCCGCGGATGCAGTTTTGGTGCTGGCAACGCCTGCTGGGGATGGTGAATTGACGAGCCGTCAAGCCGCCGGACCCCAAGCTTTCAGGGCAACAGCACGATTGGGGGCAAACCCGCGCGAAGGCCTTCGACTTCGCCGATGATCGCCGCGTGCTCGTGTCCGGCCGACTTGAGTTCGCGAACAACCTCCTCGGCTTTTTCCGGGGCGACTCCCGCGAGCAGGCCGCCGGAAGTCTGTGGATCAAAGAGCCATTCGGGACCCGCGCCGACCCGCGATTCGATCCTGGCCGCTTGCCTGGCATTGTCGGGTTGAAGGCTGGAAAGGATGCCCGCCGCGGCCGATTCGCCAAAACCGGAAAGCACCGGAACGCTTCCCTTGAAAAGCCGGCAACCGGCGCCGCTGGCTTGCAGCATCTCCAGAAGGTGCCCCGCCAAGCCGAATCCCGTCACATCGGTGCAGGCCGCGACGCCGTGGCGGGCGAACAGTTCCGATGCCTTCCCATTGGCCAAAAGCATCGACTTGGTGGCTCCATCCAGCCACGCCGAGCGGCATCGGCCGCGCATCCATGCCGCCAAGATCGCGCCGGTGCCCACCGGCTTGGTGATCACAAGCTTGTCGCCGGGCCGCAGGGCGCCCTTGCGAAACAAGGCGTCGCGTTCCCCGTGTCCGGTGACGGCAAGCCCCAGGGCCAATTCGGCTCCCTCGGTTGTGTGACCGCCGGATAGGGCCACCCGCAAGGCCCTCAGTTCCCGCGTCGCCCCGCCGAGCATTTCCCGCAGGAGGTCGCGTTGCACGGGGCCCCGGGCATATGGCACGGTGGCGATGGCCAAGGCGCAGAAAGGGCGCGCGTTCATGGCGAAGATGTCCGAGACGGAATGCAGCGCCGCCACCCTGCCGAACAGGTAAGGGTCATCGATGAACGACTTGAAATGGTCAACCGTCTGCACCTCAACCACCCGGCCGGACGCGCCGTAAAGGGTTGGTTCCATCAGGTGCACCGAGGCGTCCTCGCCATCCCGAGCGCCAACCAGAAGCCTTGGATCCTCGCCCGTGTCCAAGCTCGAAAGCACCTCCCCGAGGACATCGCTTGAAACCTTGCTGCCGCACCCGCCGCACCGCATGAGCGGTTCACCGGCATCATTCCCTTGGGAAGGCATGGCGGAAAGGCCGCTGAACATTCCCATCCACCCGCGGTCGATCCGGTCTTTCATCCTTCTCCAGAAGGCGCCCTTGCTCGTCAACGGTCCCCATGTGCAAAGGGCTTCCCCATCCGCCGTGTTGAGAAGGCTCAGGGTGGCCCGTTGGGGCTTCCACGCCCGCAGCGGCTTTTCCATCAGCATGGCCAGCAGGTTGCCCCACAACACCTTGCCCTGCCTCACGGCATGCACGCCGTTTTTCGGCAACAGCGGATGTGACTGGTGCGAGGCGCCATCACCTGTCGCGAAAACTTCCGGATGCGAAACGCTGCGGAGGAAATCATCAACCACGATGAAACCATCCCCATCGACCATCAGGCCGCTTTCGAGATAAAGCGCCGGCGCCGAAGCGCTGGTGGCCCATATCACCTCGTCAAAGGGAAGCCTCGAGCCGTCATCAAGCCGCAGGCTTTTGCCGGCCATTCCCGTGACCCGCCTTCCCAAATGCAACGCGACTCCCCTGGCCTCGAAGATTTCCCTCAATCGGCCTGACGCCCTGGAGGGAAAGCCCGGCACCAATCGTTCGTTCGCGTGAACCAGCGATAGCTCAAAACCCGCATAGCCCCCCAGCCTCTTGCGGATGGCCAAGGCGATTTCGCAACCGCTCGCCCCGCCACCCACCACGACCCAGCGGACCGGGACAGGGACAGGGCGATCACGCAAGGCGGCCTCGGCGCGACTGATGCGCTCGACCAACCCACCCAGGGGACGCATCGAACCATCGGTTTCGCCCGGGGGCATCCATGGACGGGAGCCCAGCGAAAGCGAAAGCGCGTCGTATCCCAGGTAGGGCCGGCCCGCAACTTTCACCCGCCTGTTGACAGGATCAATCCCTTCGACCTCACCCACCACCAACCGGGCGCCGGCGGCATGGCAAACCTTGGCCAAATCGATCGACACATCATCCGCCGTGTAGTCACCACCGATATGCCCCGGGACCATGGCGCTGTAAGGGGAATCGGGATAAGCGTTGACCAGCGTGACCGCGATCCTCGGCTGGGGATTCATCACCAACGACCGCAACGCGACCAAGTGGGCGTTGCCGGCACCGGCAAGCACCACATGCTTTTCAATGGGAGGCGATGGATCCATCACATCAAACTAGCGCAAGGACGGGCCTCGCACCGCACGATTGCCTGAATCAAGTGCGGTTCCGGCCTTGATCTCCCCACCCTGAATCACCGCGACGATGTTTGAGCGTTTCTCCAACAGGGAAATGTCGGAAAGCAGGTTTCCCTTGACGATGAGAACATCGGCAAGCTTGCCGGCTTCAAGCGTGCCCAGTTCGTTGAGCCTACCAAGAATCTTGGCCCCATTTCTTGTCGCGCATGTGAGAACTTCCAGCGGACTGAAGCCGACATCCTTGACAAAAAAGGTGAGTTCCTTGGCGTAGTCGCCATGGGGGTTCCATGCGAAACCGTAGTCACCCCCCATTCCAAGGCATCCACCCGCCCTGAGAATCATTTTCGCGCTTTCAATGCCACCCTCGAGGGTTTCACGATGGCCGTCGATCACCCGCTGGGACATCCCGAATTCCGGCCCCCTCTCGATGCTGGCCTTTTCGAAATAAAGGGCGGGAACCACGGGAACATCCCGGGATAGCAGCAGGTCGAGGCACTCCTGGTCCATGAAAGTCCCGTGTTCCACCGCGTCGTAACCGGCTTTCAGGGCATTCCTGATTCCCTCGGTCGCCCGGCAATGCCCCGTCACCTTGAGGCCGTGGTTGTGCGCCGTCGCCACCACGGCGTTCATCTCGTCGAATGTCATGCAGAGGGTGTGGTGGTCGTTCGTGTCCGGGGCGGCGGCATCGCCGGTGGGGTAGGTCTTGACCCACTCGACGCCATCCTTGACCAGTTTTCGCACCGCCGCCCGCGCTTCGCCGGGGCCATTCACCAGAAGCACAAGTCCCTCCATGCCGATCTTCCGGTATTCGGGATTCCAATCCATCAGACCGCCAGCTCCACAGATTTCACGGCCCGACGCGGCCATGCGGGGGCCCGGCGCCAACCCCTCCTCGATCGCTTTCTTGAGCCAGACATCGATGTTGTGCAGGCTGCCTCCGGACCGCGCCGAGGTGTACCCGCATTCAAGGGCCAACTTGGCGTTCGCGGCGGCCAGCAAGGTCACATACTCGATCGGGTACTTGATATCGAGGTCTTCAAGCGCCGCGACATTGAAATAGGTCGGATGAAAGTGGGCCTCGACAAGGCCGGGGAGCACGGTGCAACCGCTGGCGTCCACAACTGTCGCCAAAGGGTCCGACGCGCCCGCGCAAGGCCCGACATGCCTGATCAGCCCATCCTCAAGATGAACCTCGGAACCGGCTACAGGTGGCTTGCCGGTTCCATCAATCACCGTTCCACTAACGATTCGCAAACGACCGTTCGCCGTTTTCATGAGTCACCCGAAATTCAGCAAGGATCATCCGCCGAGACTACCATGCCAATCGGCAATTGGCCACGCACCGCACGGTTGGAGCGATTCCAAGTCAATCAAGCGTGCCTGGATTTGGAAAATAGACCTACTAAAAACCAAACTCGATAAACAAAAAAGAAATTGGGATTTTTGAATTGACTCCGCGCCATCAGCCTTCGGCTTCAGGCGCAACTCTCTCCGGTTCATGAAATCAGGAACGCCGCCTTTATTAGATCGGGCTTCAAATACATGAGTCGGATTGATAATCCCGATAAAAATGAGATTCGGGACTATTTTAAAACACCCCACTTATTTCGGCTCCACTGGGGGCTCTTTAGTTTCTGCTATGGCTCCTGGTGTTGTTCCTTGATCGACTCGCCCCTCACTTCGTTCAGGGCTCCCAAGCGATGAACGGATCTCAATTGTGAAGGCCAGACAAAGGCTGAAGATGCTTGGGAGCCCTGAACGAAGTGAGGGGCACTCGCAGACATTCAACCAACAATCTAGCGGCAGTTCAGAGGTCACTTGCGCCATCCGACGCTTCAGGGGCATGAAAGGGCTTACAGAATGATGGCGGGTGCCGGGGTTTTGAGCAGGTCAGTTATTTGAAGTTTGGTCTAATCATTCAAAAAAGGTCTGCCATTCTTGCTGTCGGCTTGGTTCAAAACCCGGCGTTCACCCAAAAAGTCCACAATTCAAAAAAAAACGCAAAGTCTACTTCAGGCTGATCGCCAGCGGGTTGCCATCCGGTGAAATGTCGAGTTTGGATTCAAGGCTTTGGTTCGAGAGTGGCCTGCCGTAGGGAAACTCGCTCGATGAATTGCCATTATAAGCCTCAACTCGCACCAGATATGGTCCCTTGGCTACTCCCCTGCCCTTGGCCTTGGAATCAAATTTGCCATCCTCGATGAAGGCGTAGCCCTGCACAGGCTTGGAAGGATGATCCGGTGCCGGGTCGAACCAGATCATTCCCTTGGGAACCGCCTTGCCCTTGAGCGACACGGTTCCGGAAATGTCCTTGAGGCCGTCGCCTCCCCCGCACCCTGCTACGAAAAGGGCCGCCACCAACAACAAGGCCAATCGCTTCATGAACATCGACTTTTGCCCCAGTCAATCACCGAGTGTTTCGCCACCATTGATGCTTGCCAGGGACCGAAGGTTGGCGATCGCAATCGAGTCGCGAATGAATCGGACACTGGCATCACCCATGCAAAAATTGGTTCCCCCGGAATGGGCACTCCCCGGCGCGATGTCATTGAATGCGCCAATGGAGGGGGTGTTGATGGAATTGACGATGTTTTTCGTTCCCGCGCAAACTGCTGGCACGGCATCACAACCGCGTACCCAGGATCGGTAGCGCGTGCCGGTCACCTCGCTGTTCCATGAGATCTCACTGACCATGATCGTGTTGGAAGTTCCGTCCGTGGCTTCCGAGAGCGTCTTGCCCCTGTCCTGAAGGCGGTTGTTGGTGGTGTCAGGGTCGAAAAAGCCGACGAGCGAGAATCCACCCTCCGTACCGACATTTGAGAAGCCATAGGCCGTGTTCGTGACTGGGTTCGTGCCCTTCGGCCCTCCGTTGCCGTAATAATGGGGAATAAATGGCGGACTGTTATTCACCAAGTCCGGTGGGTTGACATTGTGTGGCGCCACGGTGCCCATGGTCTGGCGAGTTGATGACGGACACTGGTATGTCTTGATTCTCGTCAAGCCATATGGATTGTTCTTTCCCGTGCCCGCCGTATAGGCGCCCGCGGCCTGGCTGAACGACTTGAACAGGCCCTCCTGCTCGATGAACGGCAAAATATAGACATGCCAACTCAACTGTGTCATGAGTTCGCCAGCCTTGGGAAGACCGCCCATGGCGTCGTGGTAGGAATGAAGGGCGATCCCAAGTTGCTTGAGGTTGTTCGTGCAGCTCATCCGGTTCGCGGCTTCCCGCACCTTCTGCACGGCCGGAACAAGCAGACCGATCAGCACGGCAATGATCGCAATCACCACCAGCAGCTCAATTAGGGTGAATCCCGGGCGGCGAAGTGTCGGAATTCGACAGGGCTTAATCATGTCCAACCTCGTCTTGAAGGATGGCGCCGGATAGGCATGGGGCGCGATAAAGAGATGAGAAATTTCGGATCGGGCCGTCCGAATACATTTTGAAATCATGTTGTAATTCCAACGGAGTCAAGCCAATGCGATTGACCAACACTCTCACGCGGTTTTCATCCGTATTGCCCCGTGCTGGATGCCGTGGGAAATTAATCCGATGAATTCCGCATGGTTGTTGATCACGACGCTGGCCATCGCGGTCACCCGCTTGCCGGCGGACGACCGTGAATCCCGGTTTGAATCGACCATAAGGCCTTTGCTTGCCAAGCATTGCATCGGATGCCATGGACCTGACAAGCAAAAAGTTGGCCTCAGGCTTGATGACAAGGCCGGATGGGCCAAGGGTGGCGACTCAGGCCCGGCCATTCTGCCGGGAAAACCTGCCGAAAGCCTTCTGGTGAAAGCCGTCCGCCGCGAGGCATCCGTTTCGGCCATGCCGCCCAATCGGTCGCTATCTCCCGCCGAAGTTCGTGACCTGGAGGCATGGGTCGCCGCCGGAGCCTTCGATCCCCGCGAAGGTTCGGAGCGGTTGGGCGGAATGAGTTTGGGAGAGGCGAAGTCATGGTGGGCCTTCCAACCTTTGGCGAAATCATCACCTCCCGGACCCGGCCATCCCATCGACGCCTTCTTGCAAACCAGGTTGGCGAAGGCCGGCATGGCCTACCAGAAACCCGCCGCCAAGCAGGATATCCTCCGCCGCCTCTCCTATGACCTCACCGGCTTGCCACCAACACCACCCGAGATGGACTCGTTCCTTTCGGATGATTCCCCCCAAGGGTATGAAAAGGTGGTGGATCGACTCCTGTCCACACCCGCCTACGGGGAACGCTGGGGCCGGCACTGGCTTGATCTGGCGCGGTATGCCGACACGGCGGGTGAAAACAGCGATTTCCCCATTTCCAACGCCTGGCGGTACCGGAACTGGGTCATCGACGCCTTCAACCGCGACATGCCCTACGACAAGTTCATCCGTGCCCAAATCGCAGGCGACCTCTTGGCGCCCAACGCGGCTGACATCGAAAGGGATGGTTTGGTTGTGGCCACCGGTTTTCTCGCCGTGGCGAGGCGGTTCGGGCACAACATCGCCAGCGACATGCACCTCACCCGGGAAGATGTCATCGACACGGTCGGCAGGACTTTTCTGGGACTGAGCCTGGGATGCGCCCGCTGCCATGACCACAAATACGATCCGATCACCACGCGGGACTATTACGCGCTTTACGGCATATTTGAGAGCACACGGTTCCCATTCCCCGGTTGCGAGGCCAATCGCCAACCCCGTGACATGGTGCCGCTGCCAGGAGACCCCGCGCGAGTCGCTGAAACCTTGAAGGCCGATGCGAGGATCGCGGCCATTGAATCTGAAAAGGCGAAGATTCAGGCAGGATTGCCCCGTCTTGATTTCTCCGGGGCCCGCCCCGTTGCGAGTGGATCCATCAAGGATGGTGGTTCGGCGCGACTCGATGTTCCCTCACCCGTGCGCATGGTCAAGGGCGACATGCTTCTGCTGGCCATCAGCCCGCTTGCCAATCAGGGCGCCGACTTCACGAGGGTCGAACTGAAATTGTCGGACAGTGCCCATGCATCCAAGGCTTGGGATCTGCGGACCGAAGCCATCGATTCCCTTGCCAAGGGAAACCCCGTGGCAAGTTCCCATGGCGGGGCCTGGCACTTCCTTGACCTGCAAAAGCAGCCTCGGCTTCTCAACTCCAGAACGGATGGCGCTTACGGCAACGAGAATCTGATGGCTTGGCGGTCCGAAGGGGAGACGCCCGCCGCCATGGTCAACACTTCGCCCGATCCGGTTCAGGTCTTCGCCAAGCTACCGGGCAGATCGTTCTTCGCCCATCCGGGCGCCTCCTGGCCGGTGGGCATCGGTTTCCTGTGCCCGGCAGACGGCAACTTCACCATCGACGGATCGTTGGTCGACGCTCATCCCGGCGGACCGGATGGTGTCGGGTTCAATTTGTCGGTGGTTCCAGCCGGTTTCTCAGCCGCTCTTGCCCGTCATGTCGAGGCCGCATCGACGCTAAGCAAGCTGGAATCTGAAAAGTCGGGTCTTCTTTCCAGGAAGCGGCCATCCGAATTCGCCTATGCCGTCGCCGAGTTGAAACCGGTCGATGCCGCCGTCCAGGTTCGGGGCGAACCTGAGAAAAAGGGGCCCATCGTGCCACGCGGAATGCCGGCACTGCTGGGTGGCACCACCGTGTCGGCCACCAACGCCAGCGGCAGGCTCGAACTTGCCAACTGGCTGGCCTCCGCGTCCAACCCGCTGGCCGCGCGGGTGATTGCCAACCGGATCTGGCTGCATCATTTTGGTTCCGGCATCGTCGCCACGCCGAGCGATTTTGGATCCCGGGGCCTCAAGCCAACCCACCCGGAACTCCTGGACTGGCTGGCCCGCGATTTCGTTGAAAATGGTTGCAAAATCAAGCGTTTGCACAAATTGATTGTCACCTCCAAGGCTTACAGGCAGTCCGCGGGTCCGCCAGACGACCGCGACCCGGATAACCAGTTGGTCTCGCGCTTTGCCAGGCGAAGGCTATCGGCAGAGGAAATCCGCGACAGCCTTCTCGTGGCCGCCGGAAAACTGGATTCGGATCCGGGCGCATCCCACCCTTTCCCGCCGGAAGATTCTTGGCGATTCACCCAGCACAATCCGTTCGCCGCAGAGTACGACACCAACAAGCGGGCCATCTACCAAATGACGACACGGAACCGGAGGCACCCGTTTTTCGCCCTGTTCGACGGGGCGGATCCCAACGCCACGACTCCCGTCAGGCAGGCGACGACGGTTCCCACCCAGGCGCTCTACTTCATGAATGATCCGCTGGTTCACGATGCCGCCATGGCCTTGGCGTCAAGGGTTGAAGCCGAGCCAACAACCGGGGCGCAATTGAGCCTGCTGTTCAGGATCGCCCTGCAGCGCCCGCCGACCGATCCTGAATTGGCCGCCATCAGGCTTTTGGTTCCATCCGCCTCCGCGAGGCTCGACACGCGATCGCTGGCTTCCGCCGCCCGTGTCGTCCTTTCAGGCAACTCCTTCCTGACGGTGGACTGACCCCATGAGACACCCGAATCCGGAAGATCGCTCGCGGCGCGGATTTGTCGGCTCCTGCCTGGGCGGTTCGCTCCTGGCCTCGGGCCTCGCCTCCGAACTGCTGGCCGCCACCGATCGCGACGGGCTTTCACCCCGTTCCTCCCGTTTTCCCGCCAAGGCCAAAAAAGTCATTTTCGTGTTTTTCAGCGGCGGTGTCTCGCATGTCGACGCCTTTGATCCCAAGCCGGCCCTCAGCCGCGACCACGGCAAGCAGGTCACCCTCGACCATCCCGAAACCCGCGGCCGTGGCGGCTACGAAAAGCTTTTCCTCAAGAGGCCCGGTTGGGAATTCAAGCCGAGGGGGCGCAGCGGCATAGAAATCAGCGACATGTTTCCCCACATCGCCTCCCAGATCGACCAGTGCGCCCTCATCCGCTCGATGCACACCAGCCACAGCAACCATTTCAACGCCACGCTGGGAATGCACACGGGGTCGTTCGCCTTCTCCCGACCAAGCATCGGATCGTGGGTGAGTTTCGCCTTGGGAACAAACAATTCCGACTTGCCTTCATTCCTCGTGCTCGCGCCCAACATGCCCTACGCGGGCACGCAGGTCTGGGCATCCGATTTCCTGCCCGGAGCGCATCAAGGCACCCGCGTGGTCGGTGGTGCCGATTCCGTGGCCAACCTCAAGGCCCGGCTGCCCATCGAACAGCAAAGGAAGGAACTTGAGGCCTTGGCCGCCATCAATTCCATCCACGGCTCAACCCGTCCCGACGCCTCGTTTCTCGATGCCCGTTCCCGATCGTTCCGCACGGCGTTCGGCATGGAATCGGCCATGCCCGAAGCGATGAACTTGGCCACCGAAACGGAGGAAACCAAAAGCCTCTACGGCATCAACAGGCCGGAATGCCGAACCTTTGGGGAACTTTGCCTCACCGCGAGGCGGATGGTCGAGCGCGGCGTCCGGTTCGTCGAACTCATCCACACCGGCAGCAGCGGCAACTGGGATAGCCACGGCAACATGGCTGATCACACCCGGTTGGCCGCCCAGTCCGACCAACCCGTCGGGGGACTTATCGCCGACCTCGCCCGCCGCGGACTTCTTGATGAGACACTGGTGGTGTGGACAACGGAGTTCGGCAGAACCCCATTCAACAACAGGGCCGACAATCCAGGCAGGGAGCATCACAACTGGGCATTCAGTTCTTTCCTGGCCGGCGCGGGCGTGAAGCCGGGAATTGTTCACGGGGCCACCGACGAGCACGGAATCCGGGCCGTCGAAAAAGCGGTTCATGTCCATGACTTCCACGCCACCATCCTCCACCTCATGGGCCTCGACCACGAGAAACTGACCTACCGCCACGCCGGACGCGATTACCGTCTCACCGATGTTCACGGCACCGTGGCCCGCGAGGTGCTGGCCTGATTTGAGCGCGCGATTCCCGCATGCGGGGCCATGGCACACGCCAGTAGTTAGGCCAAAACACCGTTCAATGATGGCGGAGCCCGCATGATTCGTGGTTGACTACCAAAGGCTTCAAATAACTGACCTGCCCAATTCCCCGGCACCTTCGCATTTTGCCGGCGAGCGTTCTTTCACCCGCCGGGCTGTCACCTTGGAATTCGGCAGTCTCCCCTGCCGTTTGGCTTCAGAAATGACTCATCAAGTGCTTGAGAATTCATGTCGGGTGAATTCAAAAAAAATTCGCACAACTCTGCCACCACAATGGATCCGCCTAAAGCCTTGCGAAGGCGGCGTTATCAACGGCGCGTCATGGCATCGGCCACGGCCTCGGGAGTGGCTTGGATGAATTCCGGCCCTTTCCCCAGGGCACCTTGGATGCCTGCGAACGCCTTGGTCACCGATTCGGCCGGCAAAGGTTGGCCCTGGCCATCCGTTCCTCCCGCGATGATCAACCTCCGCTGGTTGCCCACCATCGCCGCCACCTGCGGAATATCACCCAGCTTGGGAATCACATGGGGGATGATCGTCGCAAGCCGCTGTTTCGCGTACGGCTTTTCAGAGATCCAGGAAACCATCGAATCCACCGAAGCCACCGCGGCAATCTGGTCATCCTGGGCGGCGGCCAGCAAGGCCGTGATTCCCATCGGCCCAACGCCGACCATCATGATCGGCCTTCGGTCGGGCAACACCCGCATCACGGCATTCACGACCTGCTTGAGGTCGTATGTCCATTGGCCCGCCAACGGGCGCCCCAACCACATCGCCCACTCCGCGCTGTTGTGGTCGGGCGCCAACCCGATTCTTTCCCCGGCCACGGCAAGGCTTCCCGTGGCTCGCAAATCCAAGCCGACAAGTCCCGCGCCCTTTTTCCGCAAGGCATCAGCCACCGGAGACTTGAGCGCCACCGCCGCCCCTTCCTCATGAAGAAGGACGACCATGGGCTGCCTGAGATCCCCCCGTTCCACCGTCACCGGCAAGCTGATGCCGGGTTCGGTTTCAATCACGATTTTCTTGGTGGCTCCAGCGCTTTCCTCAACCAGAATTCCCCTTCCCGCGCGGATCGGGAAATCCCCATGCAACAGCTTGGCAAGTGCCGGGCCGGCTTCCTTTCTCCTGGCGTTCCAGCCTTCCGTATCCTTGGGCCATTCCCGTTCACCCAGGCTTCTTCGCCCTTCGGCGGCCGCGTATTGCGGCAGCGTGAGCCACGAAGCCGGGCGCTCGCCAGCGGCAAAGCACCTGAGGTTTTCCCGAGGTTCCGGGGTGAAATCGGCATCCGGCACCGGTTCGCCCGCTCCTTGGTTCAGCAAGTGACGGCGCATGAAACCAACCATCGCCTCCCGCATCGGTTTGGAATAATCATGCCCCGACTCGAAGACATGGTGCTCGACCACCCCTTCGCGACCCAGCACGCCGAAAAGGCTCCTGGCCCCCGAAATGGAACGGGCCGCCTCGGCCGGGGAAAACTGCCGGGCATCCCTGCTGGCGCTGATCACCTTGAGCGCGCGAGGCGCCACGGCCGCCAGGACGGCATCCTCCTCGGTGAACTGCAACGCGCCAGGCACCACCTCGCACATGCAGCAGGCCGCTCCCAAATAGGCCTGGTAGTTGCCGACGGAACAGACGGGAACGACGGCCTTGAGGCGATCATCAAGGGCGCCCGCGTACATGGTCTGGTTGCCCCCGCCGCTGGCGCCCGTCACACCGAGGCGCTGTCCGTCCACCTCGGGCCGGCTCAGGAGATAATCAACCGCCCTGGCATTCTCAAGGACCTGGATTCCCGCCAACGGCTTGCCGATTGGCAGCAAGGTTGCCGCGGTCATGCCGCCGTGATACTCACCCAAGGCCTGTCCGACAGCCCTTTCGCCGGCGCCGAACGCGTCAACGGACAAGGCGACGAAACCCGCGCGCGCGCTGGACACGCAACGCGCCTGGACAACCGGGTCCTGCTTGGCGCCCGACCAGTGGCCATGAACATGGAGAACCGCCGGAAGCCTTCCAGCCTTCTTGGGGAGGTACAGGTTGGCCGGCATCCTCACACCCGGCAGTGTCTGGAAGTGAACTTTCTCGATCACATAGTCGGGTTTTTCAATCCGTCCCGTGACAACCGGATCGAGCGGAATGCCTCCCGGGCGCTTGATCCCCAGCGCGGATTCCAACTTCGGTACGAATGCTTTCCTGGCATCCGCATGGTTTCCCGACGAATTCACTAGCGGTGACCCCGCCTCCCGCAAGCGCGCCGCCTCGGCAAACACCCACCTCAGGTAGTCTCCTGCGCCAGCGTTCGACGACTGCGCGCGGACGGCCAGGGCATGCGCCAAGGCCAACAGGGCAACCAAGATCCATCGCATGGTTCGTCTCCGCAACACTTCAAAAATCGCGCTATCACGCTAACCGACCTGAATGGAAACGCCAGCATTGGGGCCCCTTGGCGGCATAGGATAGGCTCTTGTTTCAAGAACGCTGCTTCAGCCGAGGGGCTTAGCAATGTGGCAGGCGATTTGCGAGGGCGCGTGGGGCCCGATCGTTTTCATGGCGATGGTTTTGGCTGGAACCATCGCTTGGAAACGATCATCCCCGCGTGACAGGCGGGCCACTGCCGCCGTGGCCGTTTCGGCAACCTTGTTGGTCGCCTTGCCGGCCATCCATTGGCTTGTTGTCACCGATCGGGAATCGGTAACCATCGCCCTGAAGCGATTTGAAACCCAAGCCAACGCCCGTGACTTCAAAACGATGCTCGACGGGATAGACCCGGATTTTCGGTCGCATGGCGGACTGGACAAGAAGGGCCTGCACGCCCTTCTGTCAACCCTGGAAGCGCGCCACGGAGTGCGAGCCGTTCAGGTGAGGAGGCCCGAAGTGCTGGCCCCCGATCCGGATGGAGGATATCCCTGCGAGTTCACCATGCGCCTGACGGGCGACTTTGGAGAGTTCGCTGTCGTGGTCAAGACGCACTGGCGGAAGCGGGACGGGACATGGAAAGTGGACCGGGTCGTTGTTTACCGTTTGCTTGACAGGGACCAAACACCGCTGCCTATCTGACCCGGTTCAATTGCAGTCGCACGATTCAATCACCCTGACGGATGGTTTGGCACAAACCTTGGGGCAACATGAAATCACAGGGGCGCATGAGCTGTGGCAAACCCATTTGCGGTGCCCGCAGCATCCCTGGGCCAAGAGGGCCATCGCCCCCACGATCATCAGCAGGACACGGGTGCGAGTCATGGCGTAACCTCCGTGACGCGACCCGGGGATTCAAGCCCCGAACCGTCATCAGGAAACCATGACTTCAGAAATTAATCGGGGCAAACACGGATTGCCTGATCACGGAAGCGGGGACGCCCCGACAATCGGCACAACCGGGCCGCGGACGCGATCATGGGCAGGTGGATGGTGGGCAAGGCGATGGAGCGCAAACAGTCGGGCAAGGCGATGAGGAGACCACCACGGGCGTGCAAATCGGAACGGGAGCCGCCAACGCCACGGGAGTGTCGTGCCGCTTGCTGTTGCGGCAGGCGCTGAACAGCCCGTGCCGTTCCCCATTGTTTCGGGCCATCGAACCAGACTGGCAACCCGTCACCAAAACCGCCAGTAACCCGAGAATCACTGAATTCTTCATTTCTTTTTTCTCCCCGAGGCCAGGGAACCGGTCCGGCCGCTTGTTCCCACCGGGCCGGACCGGCTCCCTCGCTTCCTCGTGCCATTCCATTCACGCAAAGAACCCGCCCGCCGTTCAATTCAACTTGAGCGAATTCAGAAACACGGGGCAGAATGGCGTTGGCTTTCTGACGGTCCTGCCGCGCAATCACGACGCCACGGTTATTCCAATCTTTCCCAAGGCGCACGCCGATCATGAACAACCCTGAACCAGGGCGCACGGGCCTTCGAGGCAAAACATCACTGGAAAGCGCCACCGGAGCGCTCCTTTCGGATGCTTTCCCACTGCCGGGTGAGGAAACCGATTCCGCGGCGGCATGCGGGCGGGTGCTGGCAAGGTCGATCGAATCCCCCCGGCCGATACCGGCATTCAATCGCTCCGCCATGGATGGATTCGCCGTCATGTCGACCGACATCAAACAGGCGCCCGTCAACCTAGCGATAATCGGAACCAGCCTGCCCGGCGCGCCGGCGGGCCGACCCGTTTCCCGGGGAATGGCGATCAGGATCACCACCGGCGCGGCCATTCCCGCCGGTGCCGACACGGTGGTTCCGATTGAGCTCTGCGATGCCTCGGAATCATCGGTGGTGGTGCGTTCGCCTCTGCCGGCAGGCAAGCATGTGATCGTTTCTGGCGAGGATTTCCAAGCAGGCCAAACAGTGCTTCAAGCGGGCCACCGGCTAAGGCCCCATGATCTTGCCGTTCTTTCGGCGATGGGTGTCGCCAGGGTGAATGTTGTTCGCCGTCCGTTCGTGTCGATTTTGGTGACGGGAAACGAATTGTTTCCCCCTTTTTCCACGCCAAAAAATGATCTGATCAGTGACGCCAACAGCCCGATGCTCCAAGCCTTGTCCGGTAGGGACGGGGCCTTCAGCAAAACCTGTCCAAGCGTTCCGGACACGGAACGGGATGTTGTTTCAGCGCTGCGGGAATGCGCCCAAAGCGATGTCATCCTGATTTCAGGAGGCAGTTCCGTTGGACAGGAAGATCATGTTCCCGCCGCGGTGGGCAAGCTGGGATCCCTTGAAGTGCATGGCCTGGCCCTGAGGCCCGCAAGTCCGGCCGGATTCGGCAGGTTGGCTTGCGGAACACGGGTATTTCTTCTGCCAGGCAACCCGGTTTCATGCCTTTGCGCTTATGAATTGCTCGCGGGAAAATTCATCCGGCGCTTGGCGGGTCTTTCATCCGATTTTCCGCATACCATGTTGCGCCTTCCGTTGGCCCGGGATCTTGTCTCGGAAATCGGCCGAACGGATTTCGCCCGCGTCCGAATCAGCCACGGCCTGGTCGAACCGGTGGCGATCAGCGGGGCTGGCAGGCTAAGCACGGTGGTCCAAGCCGACGGATTTGTCCTGATTCCGCCAGAGATTGGTTCGTTCAACAAAGGCGATGAGGTCGTCGTGAGGCTGTTTTGACAATGTGGGGCCACAAGGAATGGTTCCGCGAAGATGGCCTTATTTTCAGGTTCAGCCCCCTGTACCCGCCTCCCAACGCGCACTAGATTGACGATTGGCCTGCCTCGCCGGAATGTTACCGGCCGCTCTCTAGGAGGATAGCCCGTGCAAGGAATTCGCGCGCTGGTCTTGATTGCCAGCCTCTTTTCCCTTGGTTCCATGGCTTGCGCGGCCGATTGGTCCAACTGGCGCGGCCCGGCTCAAAACGGCGTCAGCCACGAAAAAAACCTGCCCGAAAAATGGTCACCGGACCCCACCAAGGCTGACAACAACCTCGTCTGGCGCGCTCCCTACGGCGGCCGCACCACTCCCATCGTCCAAAATGGCCGCCTTTACATGATCGGCAGGGATGGCGAGGGCCTGACCGAGCAGGAACGCTGCCTTTGCTTCGATGCCAACACCGGAAAGCTCATCAAGGAACACCGGTTCAATGTCTTCCACACCGACATTGTTTCCGTCCGCCTCGGCTGGACCAACATGGTCGGCGACCCTGAAACGGGAAATGTCTACGCGCATGGAACCCAGGGACTTCTTTTCTGCTTCGACAAGGACCTGAATGTCGTTTGGCAGCACAGCCTCACGGAGGAATTCGGCAGGGTTAGCGGATATGGCGGACGCGTGACCAGCCCGATCATCGACGAGGACAAGCTTATCATCGGCTTCCTCAACGCCAGTTGGGGCGACCAGGGGATCGGACGCAACCGTTTCGTCGCGATGGACAAGAAAACCGGCAAGATCATTTGGTGGGCCAGCACCGGCACCCAGCCCAAGGACACTTTCTACTCCACGCCCGTCGTGGCGGTGATCGACGGCGTGCGCACCATGGTCAGCGGTGGCGGTGATGGCGGCGTGCACGCCTTTCAGGCCCGCACCGGCACCAAGATCTGGAGCTATCCGCTCGGCCCCGGAAGCATCAACTGCTCCCCGGTTGTCCAGGGAAGCATGGTTTACATCGGGCAAGGCGAGGAAAACGAGGGTGAAACCACCCAGGGGCGCGTGGTTTGCCTCGACGGCTCCAAGGTCACGGCGGGCAAGCCCGCCCTCGTCTGGAAACTCGACGGCATCAAGGCCAAGTTCGCCAGCCCCGTCCTGCATGAAGGCAAGCTTTACATGTGCGGCGACACGGGCCAGCTTTATTGCATCGAGGCCGCCACTGGAAAACTGCTTTGGGATTATCTCTATGGTAAAAATACCAAAGGCAGCCCGGTCCTGGCCGACGGCAAGCTCTACCTCGCCGAGGTGAACAGCAAGTTCCACATCCTCAGGCCCACCGCGGAAGGCTGCGAAAAGGTCCACACCCAATTCTTCAAGAGCAAGGTGGCGGGCGAGGAGGTCGAAATCAACGGCAGCCCGGCGATCTCCAACGGTCGGGTCTATTTCATGACCGGCAACGACCTCTTTTGCATCGGTTCGAAGGAACCCGTTTCCAGCCCCGCGCCGGCCATCAAGGAGGACGACGGCAAGGCCGGGGCCGCTCCCGGCCGCCTGCAGGTCTTCCCGGCCGACATCACCGTCTTCGCTGGCGACACCGTCGAGCTTGAAGCCCGGGCCTACGATTCCAAGGGCCGCCTGATCGGACCCGCGGATGTCGCATGGTCGCTTGCGGGCCCCCGGCCTCCCGAGGGCGTTGTTCCCATGCCTGGCGCGGCACCCGCTCCCCCTCCGCCTCCCCTGGCTGGCAAGCTTTCCGCCGAAAAGGGCGTGAAGGTATCCCTGTCCCCCGCCATGGCGCCCCCGGCCCAGTTCGGCAGGGTGGTCATCAAGAGCGGTGCCCTCGAGGCCGAGTGCCGGGTCCGCGTGGTTCCACGGCTCCCTTATTCACCGAATCTGGCCAACATTCCCGAAGGACGCACTCCCGGCGGCTGGATCAATTGCCAAGGAAAATTCGCCATCGTCCAGCACGAGGGCAAGAAGGTTCTCAAGAAGCTGGCTGTCAATCCCAGCCCCTTGGTTTCCCGGGCCAATGCCTACATCACCCGCCATGACGCGACCGGCTACACCATCGCCACCGACATCATGGGCAGCAAGGTCCGCGACGACCTGCCCGATGTCGGACTGGTGGCCAACAGGTACACCCTCATGCTGGCCGGCAACACCCAGCAACTCCGCCTCGTGAGCTGGGACGCGCTGCCCCGCGTCGACAAGAGCATCGCGTTCCCCTGGAAACCCGGCACTTGGTACCGGATGAAACTGGAAGTCGTGGTCCGCGAGAAGGATGCCCTGATCCGGGGCAAGGTATGGCCTCGCGACGACAAGGAACCGGAGGCCTGGACGGTCGACTTCACCGACCCGGTGCCCAACCGCGAGGGCGCCGCCGCCATCTACGGCTATGCCGCCGGCATTCTCGAAGGCCAGACCGGTTGCGAGATCTTCTACGACAACATTCGCATCACCGAGGCGGGCAAGTAACCACCTCGCCACGAATCCAACCCCCTGATTGAGGAGCAACCCTTCCATGGCAATACGAGGACAAAACCGCCAGGCCCTCGCGGCCGCCGTCACCTGTGCCGTTTTGGGCGGCACCCTGGCGGCGCTTTACCTTCCCGGACCCGCCAGGCCCCTGGCCGATGCGGCCCGCCGCGACACCGGGCGCGAATGGCCCCTTTTCGGCGGAACCGTGCAGCGCAACCTCGTGAACCTCAAGGAAACGGGACTTCCCGTCTCCTGGAACATCGAGCCCGGCAAGGAACAAAACCTCGTTTGGAGCATGCCCCTTGGCAGCAAGGCCTATGGAGGTCCCATCATCGCCGGCGGCCGCATTTTTGTCGGCACCAACAACGACTTCCCGCGCGACCCGGCCGTGCCGGGCGACAAGGGCATCATGCTCTGCCTTGATGAGAAGACCGGGGAACTGATCTGGCAGGCCGTTCACGACAAACTGCCCGCCGGACGCGTGAACGACTGGCCCCGCGAGGGCATCTGCTCCTCCCCGGTGGTGGAAGGCAAAAGGATTTGGTACATCTCCAATCGCTGCGAGATCATCTGCGCCGACGCCGAGGGCTTCCGCGACGGCAAGAACGACGGGGTTGCCGACGAGGCCCTCACCGGCCCCAAGAACGCCGACATCCTCTGGCGCCTGGACATGATCAAGCAGCTCAATGTCTTCCCCCACAACCTCGCCACCTGCTCCCCCCTGATTGTCGGCGACACCCTTTTCGTGATCACCAGCAACGGCGTGGATGAAGGCCACATCAACATTCCCCAGCCGGGAGCCCCGAGCTTCCTGGCCGTCAACAAGAACGACGGGAAGGTCCTGTGGTCGAGCAACCTCCCCTCCTCGAGCCTTGTGGAAGCCAGGAAGAAGAGCGGCGGGGATGTGGACATCAAGAAGCTGGTCGACCAGGGCAAGCTCCTCATGCACGGGCAATGGTCGAATCCCGTGTATGCCGAACCCAACGGCAAGCCGGTCATCATTTTCCCCGGTGGCGACGGCTGGGTTTACGGATTCAAGCCCGACACCGGCGACCTGCTCTGGAAGTTCGATTGCAATCCCAAGAAGTCCGAATACAAGCTCGGCGGCAAGGGCACACGAAACGACTTCGTGAGCACCCCGGTTGTCTGGGAGAACAAGCTGTACATCGGTGTCGGCCAGGACCCCGAGCATGACAAGGGCGTCGGCCACCTCTGGTGCATCGACATCACCAAGGCTCCCGCCAACGCCGACAAGGACCTCACGCCCGTCGGAGACAACTTCGACCCCAAGGCTCCCACCAACAAGGACAGCGGCCTCATCTGGCACTATGGCGGCCTCGCGGGTGACGATTACGAAAGGAACTATTTCTTCGGCCGCACCATGAGCACCGTCGCCGTGCATGATGGGCTGCTCTACACATCCGAGTACGACGGCTGGGTTCACTGCCTCGATGCGCGCACCGGCGCGAAACTGTGGGACCATGACATGGGATCGGACACCTGGTCGAGCACCTACTGGGTCGACGGGCGCGTCTACATCGGCAACGAGGCCGGAAAGCTTCATGTCTTCGCCCACGGCAAGCAGAAAAAGCTTCTCGCCACCATCAACATGAAGGCGAAGATCAGGGCCACTCCCGTGGCCTCCGGCGGAAAGGTCTACATGATCACCGAAAACCCCTGCAAGCTGTTCTGCCTGGGGACCAAGTGATGCGCGCCAGCCCGCTTTTTGTCGCGGCTATCCTGGGTGCCGCCGGGTTGGCCCGCGGTCAGGAAGCCTCGTACCCCCTTTTGGGCGGAACCCCGTTTCGCAACATGACCGCGCCTTCGGCCAAGGGGCTTCCCGAGACTTGGTCCATCAAGAAGAACGCTAGGAAAAACATCCTCTGGTCGGCGGAACTGGGCACCACGACTTACGGCGCTGTCGTCGTTTCCGGCGGCCGGATCTTCATCGGTACCAATAACGAACGGCCCCGCGACCCCGCCATCTCCGGCGACAAGGGGGCGCTCTACTGCTTCAGCGCCATGGACGGCGCCTTCCTTTGGCAGGCTTTGCATGACAAGCTGCCCGAACCCGATAAGAACGACTGGCCCAAGCAAGGCGTGGCCAGCACCCCCGTCATCGAGGGCGACCGCCTTTGGTATGTTTCCAACAGGGCCGAGGTGGTCTGCCTCGACGCGGCGGGAACGCCGGGAACAACCAAGGCCAAGGAAATCTGGAAACTCGACATGGTCAAGGATCTGGGGGTTTTTCCTTGCTACCTGGCCATGTGCAGTCCGCTGGTGCACGGCCCGCATGTTTTTGTCGTGACCGGCCACGGGGTCGACCACGAATCCCACAAGGTGCCCAATCCCAAGGCCCCGAGCTTTGTTTGCCTGGACAAGGCGACTGGCAAAGTCGTCTGGAAGGATTCAAGCCCGGGCGAAAACATCATGGAAGGGCAATGGTCGAACCCCACTCTGGCCAAGGCGGGCGGCATCGATCAGGTGGTTTTCCCGGGTGGGGACGGCTGGCTTTACTCGTTCGAGCCAGCAAACGGCAAGAAGCTTTGGAAATTCGACTGCAACACCAAGAAAAGCGCCTTCAAGCCCGGTGGCCGCGGTGACAAGTCGTACATCATGGCCACGCCGGTTTTCCACAATGGCAAGATTTACGCCTCGGTGGGCAACAATCCCGACGACGGCCCCGGCCCCGGCCACCTTTGGTGTGTCGACCCGGCGAAACCGGGCGCGATGGGCGCCGATGGTTTCCGAGACCTGAGTCCTGTCGCCGACAATCTCGACCCCGCCGCACCCGCCAACAAGGACTCCGGACTGGTGTGGCATCTTGGCGGCCCGGTGCTTCCCAAGCCCACTGGTGACGGACGGGACATCCATTTCGGGCGAACGCTGAGCACCGTCGCCGTGGCCGATGGCCTGATCTACGCCGCCGAGATCGATGGTTACCTGCATTGCCTGGACGCCTCCACGGGGAAGAAGCACTGGGACCACGACCTCAAGGACGGAACCTGGTGTTCACCCATGGTTGCCGACGGCAGGGTCTTCATCGGCACCGACTCGGGCGACATCCTTGTGTTTCCTCATGGAAAGGCGAAGAAGGAGCCCGCTAAGATTGAAATGGATCAGGCAATCAAGTCTCCGCCCACCCCGATTGGCGGTGTCTTGTACCTGCACAACGGAACCACCCTGTTCGCCATCGGCACCAAGTGACGCGCAAGCGCGAGGAACCGCATCCGTGAGCACCAGTAAGCACGCTCCCATCGACTATTTCTCCCCGGCAGAATGGTTCAACCCTTCCGAAAGCTTGGAGAGCAAGGTCAAGCGGGCCAAGGAACAACTCGACAAGCATGTTCGAGACATCGTCAAGTGGCACTTCAGCCCCGAGACGGGTTGCGAGTTCTGGCTTGAAAAAGCCAAGACCTATTCGTTTAACCCGCTAACTGATGTCAAGGGCGCCGATGACCTTCACCTCTTCGGGACATTCGAGGACGATTGGCTTCGGGGCGGTCCCATCTCCCGATGGGTTCCCAAGGGTTTCGCCGGCAAGCCGGTCTATGTCTTTGAAACGGGTGGAACAACCGGCCTGCCCAAAAGTCGCATGGTCATCGATGACTTCCGGATCGACTACGAGATGATGTCGGAAACCCTTCCCGACAAGCATTTCCCCAAGGGATCCAACTGGCTGATGCTCGGACCGTCCGGCCCCCGGCGCCTCCGCCTGGCGATCGAACACCTCACGCAGCACCGGGGCGGGGTGTGCTTCTGTGTCGACCTCGATCCCCGCTGGGTCGTCAAGCTCATCAAGGCGCGCAACATCGAGCAGGCCAACCTTTACAAGGAGCACTGCATCGATCAGGCGCTCACCGTTCTCGCCGGTGGCCATGACATCAAGTGCATGTTCACCACTCCCAAGCTGCTCGCGTCGTTCGACGAGGCGCTGCGGGCCGGCAAATTGGAGGAAAAGTACAGGTCCCTTGGCAAGAAAGTGCCTCCGGGAGGCCTTCGCAGCATCAAGGCCGCCGGCATCCTGGGCCTCTTCACCGGGGGAACAGAATTCACTCCCCAGTTCACCCGTGAGGCGTACGAGGAAATGCTGGACAACGGCGATGTCTACATGACACCGACCTATGGCAACACCCTCATGGGACTCGCCTGCAGCAAGCCGATCGGTCCTCATGACGGCTTCAAGATCACCTATTACGCCCCCCAACCCCGGGCGATGACCGAAGTCGTCGATCCCAAGGACTACTCCCGCAAGGTTGGCTACGGTGAAACCGGCCGCGTTCTCCTGACCACCCTCACGCGCGAATTCTTCGTGCCCCGCTTCCCCGAAAGGGATGAAGGCGAAAGGGAAGCCCCCTACGAGCGTTACCCGTGGGACGGGGTCAGCGGTGTCAGGCCATTCAGCGAACTTGCGGCCACGACTGTCGTCGGCGTGTATTGATCGACCCAGGTCACCCCCCTAACCGCGAACCTCACGCCCAGGTGTTCCCATGATCAGAATTCCCGCTTTGCGTTTCGGCAAGGAATACACGAGCCTTGACAAGGCTCAGCTTGTCCATCATGTGACCGGCGAACCCGTCGCCGAAGTCAGCCAGGTGACGGGCAGCCAGATCGCCCGCGACCTAGGCCAGATGGACAGGGCCAGGCAGATCCTTTCCGAAATTCCGATGGCCGACATCCTCGGGATGTACAAGAAAGCCGCCGATTACTTCGCCAATGCCAAGCTGCCGTGCGGGGATACCGAACTCGATTTTGACGGATATGTCCGCAACCTGTCGGCAACCACGGGTAGCCCTATGGTGTTCTGCCGACGCAACGCCCTCAAAGTGCATTATGTTCTCGAGAACATCGAGGAAGTCATCGGAGGCCTGACCCGCGGCCTTGATCCCGAGTTTTTCGACAAGGGTTTCACCACCCGCGGCGGCAGGATGCAGGCCTTTTTCCCGACCACCAATGTGTTCGGTGCCGTGCTTCCGTCCAACTCACCCGGAGTCCATTCCCTGTGGGTGCCGACCATCGCCTTCAAGATGCCCTTGCTGCTCAAGCCGGGCAGGGAGGAGCCCTGGACACCTTTCCGGGTTCTCCAATCATTCATCAAGGCTGGAGTTCCGCCCCAAGTTCTTGGTTTCCTGCCTTCGGACCACTCGGGAGCCAACGATATTCTCCGCCTCTGCGGCCGGAGCATGGCCTTCGGTGACGATCGCACCATGGCGCCCTACCGCAACGACCACCGCGTGGAAATCCACGGAACCGGTTACTCGAAGATCATCTTCGGCGAGGATAAGGCCCCATCATGGGACCGGTACCTCGACATGCTGGTGGAGTCGATCGCCGCCAACGGTGGCCGCGCGTGCGTGAACGCCTCGGCCGTCTGGACACCTTCCCACGCCGATGCAATGGCGATGGGAATTGCCAAAAGGTTCGCGGTGATGAAACCCCGCCCATGGGATGACCCCAACTGCGAAATCAGCGCCTTCGCCAAGCCGGAGGTCGCCGAAGCTATCAACAACATGGTGGATGAGGGGCTGAAAACTCCGGGCGCCCGAGATGTCACCCTGGAAGTCAGGGGAACCCCGCGGCTCGTCAAGGAAGGGCGCATCGCCTACCTTCTTCCGACCGTCATCCGCTGCGATTCTCCCGAGCATCCCTTGGCCAACAAGGAATTCCTTTTCCCTTACGCCAGCGTGATAGAATGCCCCCAGGATGATATCCTACACCGTATGGGATACACGCTCGCGGGAACGGTGCTGAGTGATGACAAGGCCTTCGTGTCCTCGGCGATGGCCTGCTCTCATGTCGAGCGCCTCAATGTTGGCCCGCTTCCGACGAACAGGTTGACCTGGGACCAGCCGCATGAAGGCAACCTCTTCACCCACCTTTACAAGCAAAGAGCCTTCAGCCAAGCCGCATTCAACGGATCGAAATGACGACCAACCCATGATCCGGAGTCTGGTGAGGCCCCTGCCGCGCCTTGTGAGCGGCGCGGGTTGCCTCAGCGAACTTCCCAAGGTTCTAGCCGGCAAGCGCTCCATTTCAATCTTCACCGACTCGGGCCTGCGAAACGCCGGCCATCCCCAGCGCGCAACATCCTTGCTTGAATCCGCCGGCCACCGCGTCGCCGTCTTCGACTCCACGGAGGAAAACCCCGACTCCCGCCATGTCGAGTCGGCCCGAGACTTCATCGCCTCGGTCAGGCCCGACGCGATTCTCGCGATCGGTGGCGGAAGCAGCATGGACTTGGCCAAGGCGGCCAACTTGATCCATTGCTGCGGCGGACGGGTCGGCGACTATCACGGTTATGGCAAGGCCACCGCGCCGCTTCTGCCCATGGCGGGAATCCCCACAACCACCGGCACGGGTTCGGAAGCCCAATCCTACGCCGTCATCGTTGACCGGCAAACACACCTCAAGATGGCTTGTGGCGACCCGGGAATGCTCTTTGGAACGGTCCTGCTCGACCCGGAACTTGTCTCATCCCAGCCGCGGGGAGTGGCGGCCGTGACAGGCCTTGACGCCATATCCCACGCCCTGGAGGCCGCCGTTAGCACGGCGCGCAATCCACTTTCCCTTTCCTACGCGCGGGAGGCATGGCGGCTCCTTTCGGCGAATTTTGGAAATGTCCTTGCGCGCAACGCCGATGTCGCCACCTTTGGCGCCATGCAATGGGGCGCCTTCCTGGCGGGAGCGGCGATCGAGCAGTCGATGCTTGGCGCCAGCCACGCGATGGCCAATCCCCTGACGGCGCATTACGGCTTGACCCACGGCATCGCGATCGCCCTGGTGCTTCCCTGGGTGATCAGGTTCAACGCTCGCGCCGTTTCCGCGGATTACCGGGAATTGGCGCGAGAGGCCGGATTGGGAGACCAGGGAGCCGAGGGATTGGCGCTCAAGGTGGAGGAGTGGCGATCCGGGGCGGCGCTGCCCTCCGGCCTCGGTTCGTGCGGCGTGCGCGATGGCATCCTTGCCATCCTGGCCGAGGAAGCCTCCCAGCAGTGGACGGGACGCTTCAATCCCGCCCCGGTCACCGAATCGGATTTCTTGTCATTGTATAGATCCGCCATGTGATTCATGCGTGCGGGGGACCCCATGCGCCCGACAGTCTTGTTCCTTCTCCTTGCGACTGTGGCGTTCGCCACGGCCGACTGGCCGATCTTCCGGGGCGACCCCGCCCAGACGGGCAACTCCCCGACGGCCCTTGCCGGCCCGCTCAGGCGCGCATGGCGCGTCGAGGGCCTCGAATCCGTCGAGGGGTCTGTCGCCATAGGAAAAGGCAAGGTATACGCCGCCACGGGCGATGGCTTGGCCCGTCGCTTCGACCTTGCCACGGGCAAGGAGGAATGGAAAGCCAAGATAGGTCCGGCCAAGGCCCCGGTTAGCCTCAGCGACGGGGTCGTCTATGCGGGCGACATGGAGGGCAAACTGCACGCGCTTGATGCCGGCACGGGAAAGGTGAAATGGGTCTTCGACTGTGGTGCCGAGATATCGGGAGGGGCCTGCCACGCCCCCGGCGTGCTACTCTTCGGGGCCCATGACGACACGCTTCACTGCCTCGACCCGGCGACCGGTAAGGAACGATGGAACTTCAAGACCGAGGGCCCCTATTACGGTTCGGTCGCGATGGCGGCTGGAAAGACATTCGCCGCCGGGTGCGACAGCCGCCTCCATGTCATCGACGCGGCGACCGGAAAGGAATCCGCGAGCCTCGACCTTGGAAGCCAAACGGGCGCGACCGTCGCGGTTTCCGGGGAGAACCTTTACCTGGGCACCATGGGAAGCGAGTTTCACGCCATCGCATGGAAGGAACCCAAAATCTCCTGGACCTACAGGGCCGCCAACCGCCCCAAGGAATTTTTCTCCTCCGCCGCCATCGGTTCGGAACTGGTGGTGGTGGGCAGTCGCGACAAGAGGGTCCATGCGCTCGACCGCAAGACTGGCGCGCCGCGCTGGACTTACCTCACTGACGACCGGGTTGACGCGTCCCCGGTGATCGCCGGTGACAAGGTCTACTGTCCCAGCCTCGATGGAAAATTGCATGTGCTGGACCTGGCCACCGGCAAGAAAATCGAGGCGCATGAATTGGGAGGGCCCGCCTCAGCCTCACCAGCAATCAGCGACGGCTACATCGTGGTAGGCAGCACCGAGGGTGTTTTGACGGCCTTCAAGGCGGGAAATTGAGCAAGCCGGCCAGAACCCGGCCGGCTTCGATGGTTTCTGTGGCTCGGGCCGCCAATCAGCGACGGCTGGCGGGCCAGATCGACGAACCATATACCGCCGTGTCTCCCAAGGTTTCCTCAATCCTGAGGAGCTGGTTGTACTTGGCGATGCGGTCGGTACGGCTGGCCGAACCCGTCTTGATCTGTCCGGCGTTGGTTGCCACCGCGATGTCGGCAATCGTCGTGTCCTCCGTCTCGCCGCTGCGATGGCTGATGATGCTTGTGTAGCCGTTGAGGCGCGCCAACTCAATCGCCTCGAGGGTTTCTGTCAGGGTGCCGATCTGGTTGACCTTGATCAGGATGCTGTTGCCGGCCAAGTGCTTGAAGCCGTCGGCGAGTCGCTTCGTATTGGTCACGAACAGGTCGTCTCCGACAAGTTGAACCTTGTCTCCCAAGGCCTTGGTCAGCTTGGTCCACCCTTCCCAGTCGTCCTCGGACAACCCGTCCTCGATGCTCTTGATGGGCCACTTCTTGCATAAACCGGCCCACAGTTCGATCATTCCGTCGCTGTCAACGACCTTGTCCGGAGCGCTCTTGAAGAAGCAGTATCCCTTTTTCCCCTTTTTGTGCGCCTCGTCATGCAGTTCCGTCGCGGCGGCATCAAGGGCGAAAACGATATCCTCCCCGAGCTTGTATCCCGCGTTTTCAACTGCCTTGGCGATGGTGGACAAGGCCTCGTCGGCCGAGGCGAGGTTGGGGGCGAAACCTCCCTCGTCGCCCACGGCCGTGCTCAGGTGCTTGTCGTGCAGCACTTTCTTGAGATGGTGGAAAACCTCGGCGCCCATCCGGAGGGCTTCCTTGAAGCAGGGCGCCCCCAGCGGCATGATCATGAATTCCTGGAAATCAACCGTGTTGTCGGCATGCTTTCCCCCGTTGATGATGTTCATCATCGGAACCGGCAGAACACGCGCGTTGACCCCGCCGATGTACCTGTAAAGGGGAATCTTCACGCTGGCGGATGCGGCCCGGGCGACGGCAAGGGAAACCCCGAGCAGGGCGTTGGCCCCCAGTTTGCTCTTGTTGGGAGTCCCGTCGATTTCGATAAGGCGCTTGTCGATACCGACCTGATCGTACGCGTCCATACCTTCGATTTCCGGGGCAATGTGCTCGTCCACATGTTGGACAGCCTTCAGGACCCCCTTGCCCAGGTATCGTTTCTTGTCGCCGTCCCGCAGTTCGCAAGCTTCATGCGCGCCCGTGCTGGCGCCGGATGGGACGGCGGCGCGCCCGTGGGAGCCATCCTCGAGAATGACTTCGGCCTCAAGGGTCGGGTTGCCCCGACTGTCCATGATTTCCCTTGCGGCGATATGTTCGATAAAGCTCATGTTGTTCTGGCCGTTGGGCTGACTGCCGGTGACCTGCAGGCCAGGGAATGTCCCTGACCATGAACCGGACCATTGGTTTTTTACTCAATCGCATGTGGCAATCAACCCATGCGAAAGTCACCAACAACGCGGCTATGGATTTGATTCCACCAACGGATTATCTTGGAGTTGTGGGGTTATATGGAGGTGTCGGCCATGACTCAGCATGGAAGATGGTGGAGGCCGGTTCTTCTCGCCCTTTTGCTGGCGGGAGTTCCGTTGATTTCGGCCCAGGAACCTGGTGCCGCAAAGCCGACGGCCGAAAAGGACGGCAAGGACGCGCCCAAGGAAAAGGAATCCGACAAAGGCAAGGATGCGAAAAAAGACGCCAAGGACGCCAAGAAGGATGAGAAAAAGGACGCCAAGAAAGACGAACCGGATAAGCGTGAAAAACCTGTCGCTCCCCCTTCCGCATACATCAAGCAGGGCATTTTTGCCGGAAAGGTCAACGAGATCAGGGAATCCGACCGGAATTTTTCCATTGAAGTGCCGGCCAGGGGACGCAGCATCAGGCTCAGTTTCGTGGTCACTGACGATGCGAAGATCCGGACCATGGCAATTCCGATGATCTTTGACGATCGGGGCAACCTCAAAAGACCCTCTCCCCTGGAGTTGCGCAACGCCAAAGGAAAGGATCCCAAGGACAAGTTGCTTCCGGGCTTCGAGGCTGAATTTTCCAATCTGGCCCAAGGCCAGATCGTTCAGGTCCAAGGCGTGACCACCAAGGAAAAAGTCATCGCCGCCCAGAAGGCCGCTAGGATTCGACCACTGCCCGGGCAACCGCCACCACCTCCCGAGGACATCATGACCAACATGGTCCTGATCCTTCAGGAACCCGTTAAAAAGCCGGGCCAAGGAAAATGATCCCCGTTCTGGCGGCCCTGCTTGGCTTGCCCGGACAACCGCAAGCCGAACCCACCAAGGATCTTTATCTCTTGGGCTGGGCGCAGGGAATCATTGTTTCGGCACCCGACCGCAACGGCGTTCTTTTGGTGGAATGGAACCACCCCTTTGTGCACCCTGATTTCGCGGTGGCTGCCGAGATTGACGATCGCAAGAAACAAGTCGCCTCGCTTCGCGAAAAGGGACTGAAACTTCCCAAAGGCAGTGCCGAGCGGGATCAGGTTACCCAGGCTTTTGTCAATGGGATGGAAGCGATCGCCAACCTCAGGAACGATGCCTACAAGACGATTCCGGCCAATTCCCAAGTGACGGTCAGGCTGGAACCATGGACCCGCTACCGGCAGGAAAAACCTCCCTTGGATGCTTTTGACGACAAGGGAAACCTTCTGCCCGTCAATCCGATGACCTTGCGCAAGTTAAGGGAACCACTCCACTGGCCCGGCTACCAAAGCCAAAAAAGCCAACTCGAGGAAGGCCGCGGTGTTCTCATGCACATGGCGATGCGAAAGCCGGATGCCCGACAAAAGGAAGAGGGGCGGGGTTTACCGCTTCTGGCGCGCCTTGTCCTTTTATTGGAGCAAGCCCCGCCGACCTCCGGCGATCCCCTGGCCGCGCCTCGCTGAAACAATTGCCGATCACTTGTAATCGTTACAAGCCTCCCGGTCGGGCCTGCCAACCGCTCCCCCTCAGGCGCCACATCCCTAACATCCCTCAAGATCAAGGTTTAACTCACCAATCATTTGGCGTGTGGCCAAGTCTGGCCCGCCGATTGCATTGAACAATTTGTTGGCTTAACGGCCGGTTGGAAGGCTTCACCCTTGATTCTTCGGGATTTCAGCGGAGTCAAACTTCATGCCGCGGATATTCCTCGCTTGGTTGCTCGCCTTGTCGGGATTGTCGGTCCTGACTGGCGCGCAGTATCGAACACCCAATTTTCTCATCGACGCCCCTGAACCAGCCATAGCGCAACGGGTGGGCCAATACGCGGAATATTGGCGCGTCGTGAAGGCTCAGGAATGGCTTGGTTATGAGATGCCGGCATGGAACCAGCCTTGCCCCATCCATGTGAAAATCACCTTGGGAGGTTCGGGCGGTGCCACCTCATTTGTTTTTGAACAGGGCCAGATTCTAGGCATGGACATGAACATCGAGGGTAGCTTGGACAGAATCATTGCCAGCGTCCTGCCCCACGAAATCACGCATACCGTGTTTGCCCACCAGTTTCGCGGACCTTTGCCACGATGGGCCGATGAGGGCGGATGCGTGCTCAGCGAGGATGAGATTGAAAGACGGAAACATGACCAGATGGTCAGGGAAATCCTCAACACACCCAACAGGCGGATGGCGCTGAGGCGATTGTTCTCGCTCACCCAGTATCCAAACGATGTCCTGGTGCTGTACGCCCAGGGTTTTTCAGTGGTGGATTTTCTTGTCTCCCGCTCCAGCAAGCCGGCGTTTTTGGCGTTCCTGGCATCCGCCATGCAATCTGGTTGGGACAATGCCCTCAGACAGCATTACGGTTTCGTGAGCATCGAGGCACTCGAAACGGCTTGGTTGCAATCACTGGCGAAGAATCGTTCTGACGGGTCATTGGCGAGCTTTGACAGAAACAGTGTTCCCTTAAGCGGAGGAGGCACGGCCCGCATGGCTGCTCCCTATCAGGGGATTGCCATCAACGCTTCTGCTTCTTCCGGGCAGGTTGCCTTGGGAAGGCCCCAGCCAATCGTGATGGCCGCTTCGCCGGATGTCCCAAAACCAATGGGAGCGCCGGCCATCAGGCTGGGCGCCCCCAGGTTCGACAATGGTTTGCAAGCGATTCCCGAACCCGACCGCAGGTAGATGGGTTTTCAATCTTGAACCGGAATTGTCCTTGAAGCCTGGTTCGCCTGCCCCACGAAGATTTTCACGGAGCCATCTTCACCAGCGGCGGCGATGAACGCGCCATCGGGTGTGACCGCCAACGCGTGAAGGAAGTCGGGGAAGCCGGTCAGCGTCCTCTGCACTCCGCCGTTGTCGGCATTCCAGACCTTCACGCTTTGGTCTCCCGAGCATGTCGCGATATTGGGAGTCGTGCCAACGAAGGTGACGCGACTGACCTGCTTGGTGTGGCCGGTGAGGGTTCGCGCCTGTTCACCAGCCTCGAAATTCCAGACCTTGATGACATTGTCGGCGCCGGCACTGGCGAGGAATTTGCCATCGGATTTCCAAGTCACGTCAAGCACATGGTGTGTGTGACCTTCAAATGACTTGAGCGCCTTTCCTGATGGAATTTCCCAAGTCTTGACGAACTTGTCAGCGCCGCAGGTGGCCAGCATTTTTCCATCGGCGGAAAAGGCCACGCCAAACACCGTGTCGCTGTGGGAACTCTTGATGTCAAGAGCCACCTTGCCCGACGCGGTATCAATGATTTTGACCTCGCCATCTTCCGTGGGCGCGCCGCCTCCCGCGGCCAGCAACTTGCCATCAGGATTGAAGGCCAATGCCACGACCCTGTCGGCGAACCCGCCAACGCGGCGAAGGATTTTCCGTTCTTTCAAGTCCCAAAGAACGACTTCCTGATAGCTTCCGGATGCCAGGGTTTTTCCATCGGGGCTGATGGCGATTGATTCCACGAGGCCCACATGAGCGGCCCGAACGGGCTTTCCATCGGAGCTTTTCAGGTCGGGATCCAACAGAGGGGCCTGAAGGGCGTTGGCCAGGGGATCATTCAAGGCGACCTGAAGCCGCGCCAACGGATTGGAGTTGGCCAGGTTGGCCAGTATCGGGCGGATTTGGGAGTTCAAGAGGATCGTATTGCCCCTGGCGATCGCCAAGGTCGACTTGTCGGGGCTGAATGCCAAGGCCCTGACAGGATGCACGGAAGCGGGTGGCGGCTGGAGAATGATCTTGGGGCGTACCCGGGCGGCGGTGGGTGCCTTGGCACCCTGATCGATCCAAAGCTTAACGAGGGCCAATTCCTGTGGAGTGAGCGGCTCCTCGCTCTTGGGAGGCATCGCGGGCCGCATCACCTTGGCCGACAGCTTGTAAAGAAGGCTTTCGTCAGCCTTCCCGGGAATGATGGCGCCGCCTTTTTTGCCCCCCTTCATGAGGGTTTCGTACGTCGCCATGTCAAGCTTGCCTTCCTTGATGTTGCCTGAATGGCAGAAGGCGCACTTGTTAAGGAAGATCGGTTCAATGTCCTTGTCGTAAAGAACCGGATCCTTGCGATTGATCTGAACGATCTGGATCGGTGGTACGCCGGCGGGGTTTACCGCAGGTGGATCCGCAAACAATGCCAGCAAACCGGACGAAACAGCCAATCCGAATGCGATCATGACATCATTCTCCCAAAGCTTTCAACACTTGAACCGGAAATTTCAGGGATTGACCAACACGGCAAACTTGGCATCAACAGATATCGGCTGGCCGCCCGACCATGTTCCGGTCAACTTTATCATGCAGTCGTTTCTCGGACCGGGTTTGGAACCCGGCGCCACGCGAATCGGCACACGAATTTCGGAAGCGCCCGCAGGACAGGTGGCCGGGCCCACCTGAACACCCGCGGCAGCGGCAGGCGGAACGGTCAGTTCCACAGTGAATGGCCCATCAAATTCATGAAGCCTGGCGACCTTGACCACCAATTCACCGGACTGGCCCGCCTTGACGGCAACCTGGGGGGCGGAAAGCGACATTGTGGCCAAGGCCTTCGGCAAAACCTGAAGAACGACGGGCGCCGACCAGACCACGGTTGATGTGTTGGGTTTCTGCTTGGCCGCGGGATCCTTCGCGAAAGGCACCGCCGCCTGCCCCCTCGCCTGAATCACCTGCGGGCCTGGAGCCATCGTGGCGGGAATCGTAATCGCAAGCACGGCTTCGTTCTTCTCAGGGGGCACGGCAACGGCCTGGTTGTTGTTGACGAAGTTGGCGGGAAGATCCAAGGTCTGGACATTAACCGGATATTTGGCCTGCGCCCCGCCCGACCTTGTCACGACCACTTTCAACTCGCCTTTTTCTCCCTGAAGGAGAGCTGGCTTGGCGAGCGACGCAGCTAACGAAAAAGGCGCCTGATCGACGCACGCCATGATAAGCGACTGATGCGCCCGGGCGGGCGGCACAATGTTGTTGTTGTTGGCGTTGACGGGCCACACATAACCCGTCGGGGCCACGGAACGGGTCCTCACCGCTCCGCCAACCTTGGCTCGCGCGACCAACCGCACGACGAATGGGTCGGAAGGAGCGTCCGCCGTGGCGCGGAAACTCATCCGCCCGCTTGTGGAACCGGCCGATATCACCAAAGGTTGGGCCACCACCTGGGCTGGAAGCCCTTCGGCCGTCACGGTGACTTCCCCGGCGAATCCTTCCTCCCGAAACACACCCACGGCAACCACACCATGCCCGCCCTTGGGCACCAGCAAGCCGGTGGGCCTGTACAGGTCACCCACAAGGGCAACCGCCTCAAAGCGAGGACGGGGCGACGCGACCTGAAGTCGGTAAAAATGCCGGTTACCCCAAGCCGATTCCGCAAGTCGGCAACCCACGCGAATAAAGTACTCACCGTCGGCGGCGGGCGTGAACGAATGGGCGGGAGGATCGTCGCCTCGAATTAGCAATCTCGGAACGGGACCGCCGGCCGGGGGATCATCCAAATCGGCCAGGTCGGCGCCGGCGGCTCCAAGCCGGAGCGAAAGAGTCAAATCCGCCATCGAACCGATTGCGTCACCCAGCAGCGAAACAACGACGGGCTGATCCTTCTTGAGCTTCACGCGGAACCAGTCGGCATCGGACCTTTTTCCGATGGTCCCATGGATGTCGGCGCCAAGGGTCACTTCCTGGGCCTGCTCAGGCTGGTCATTGGGTTCCTTCTCGGCGGCTACCGAGAGGCTGGTGACTCCCAGGTAAGGGGTCGGAAGGACAGGCGCCCCCGTGGTTGCTGGAACAATCTGGGTTTCCCGCAAGCGGAAGGGAGTCAGCGAATTGAATCCGCGAGGAACACCAAGCGAAAGAAGGTCGCCGGGAACCTGGGCCTGAACGGGAGGCAAGGCCCCCGATGGGCCCATGGGGGTCACCGAACCACCCGCGGCCGTTACCGCCGGAGGAACGAATGACTCGATCCACGGCAGCGTTGAGATGGTCAGGCGGTAGTAATGGTTGGGGCCGCCCCGCTGGTAAGTGAACGATGCCAGCCTCAGGAAGTAATCACCGTCAGCGGGAACTTCCGCCAGGAGGGAGGTTTCCGTCTTGGGCATGGGCCGCGATGAAGCGAGAATCCGACCCTTGGCATCATAAAGTTCCATGAGAGGCGTCAGCCTGCTGTCAATCGCGGAAGCCAGACAGGCGGCGTATATCGTTTTTCCTTTAACGCCCTTGAAAACCACATAGTCAACATCCGTGCCACTGGAAATGACACCCGTGATGGTTGATTCAAGCTCCACTCTTTGGGCTTCGGGAAGGTCGTTGTTGGGTTCCTTCTCGGCAACCTCGGTCATGTCTCCAACAACAAACACGCGGGGTTGGCTCACACCCCATCGACCCACGACTCGAGCGTCGTGCAATCCCGGAGGGGTGTCGGGGGCGATTTTCACGAGGAATTTCGTCACAGGCGCGGGCGCGGGGGCCGGCTTGCCGGGCATGGGCGCGGGAGCGGGCGGGACAACCGCGGTTGCCGTGATGCCCGGATGATCGAAGATCATCGCCTTGGCCTCATCAAGGTCATTGCCGGCGAATGTCACTTCAACTGTGGCCCCCCTTTTTCCGCCGCAGGGAGTGATCGTGGCCAGGAATGGAGCCGGGGTTGCCGCGTCGGGAACCTGGGCTGAGAGCGATCCTTGGGCGATGGCCATTACGCACAACACCAAAAGGCTTGGGATCCTGGCGGGCCCGGGAATCATGACTGAGCCTCTTGTTGGACAACTGGCAAGTTTGCGGGCGGGCGTGCTGGGATCGCTCCCATAAACTCAAGCCTAAGGTCAAAAGTCGGATTGATCAAGCGACGGGGAGCCAGGTGTGAGGATCCTTTTTCTGGGGGATATCGTCGGCGGGGCCTCGGTGGACATGGTTGTTCGCCTGGTGCCAACCCTCAAGGCGGGTGGCCGAATCGACGCGGTCATCGCCAACGCTGAGAATGCCGCCGCCGGATCCGGCCTGGCCAGTTCCCAATTCAGGGCGCTCACCCAAGCGGGAGTCGACTTGCTCACCTTGGGCGACCACGCGCTGCGAAAGCGCGAAATCGTGCCCATCCTTGAAAACGACAGGCGCATCTGCCGGCCCGCCAATCTGGCGCCGCGGTGCCCGGGAAACGACCTCGCCGTGACGACACTGCCTGGCGGAATAAGGCTTGCGGCGTTCTGCGTGCTGGGCAGAACCTTCATGAAGCCGGCCGAATGCCCGCTCGAGGCGATCGACCGACTTCTCGCGAGGGCGGAATCCGAGGCCGACATCGTTGTCGCCGACCTGCATGCCGAGGCCACCGCTGAAAAACTGCTCCTCGGACGGCATTTGGACGGAAAAGTGGCCGCGGCGCTCGGAACCCACACGCATGTTCCCACCGCCGACCACTGCCTTCTTCCGCTCGGAACAGCCTACCAGACGGATGTCGGGATGTGCGGCCCGCATGACGGGGTGTTGGGCAGGCAGACCGAGGCGGTGCTTCGGACGACAAGAAGCGGACTTTCAGAACCATGGCCATTGGCCACGGGAGACCTCCGGCTCAACGGGGCCATCGTCGAGATCGAGCTTGGAAAGCGCCGGGCCACCGCCATCGAGCCATTCAGCGCGCGTGAACCGTGATGCCGCTGGCCTTGCCGGGCGCCCTGTGAACCATGTGGGTCTGGACGGAAAAGTCGGCCTCCGTCGCCGAGTAAATGTCACAAAACTTCTGGGGATTCCTGTCCACCAGCGGAAACCATGAAGATTGAACCTGAACCATCAAGCGGTGACCTTGACGGAAACTGTGGCAGACATCCGGCATGACAAACTTCACGCGGGTGGGAACGCCCGGTTCGAATGGCACGGGTTTCTCAAAGCCTTGCCGGAACTTGCCACGAAACGGCTCACCACGGATCAGCATCTGGTAGTTACCCATCCGAACCCCCGCCGGGTTGGGCTCGGGATCGGGATAATCCGCGGGAAAGACATCCACCAGCTTGACCACCCAATCGGCGTCCGTGCCCGTGGTGGATACCCAGAGGTCGACTTCGACAGGGCCCGACACGGTAAGGTCCTCGGCGAGGGGGGGAGTCTGATACACGAGCACATCCGGTCTCCTCGCCGCATGCCGCTGATCGGCCGTCATGTACTCATAGTCCATTTTCGTGGTGATACGCTCCATGAACGGAACTGGCTTCGATGGGTCGGATAGGAAGGAATCATGGCCGGTTGTTGAAGGTTTGCCTGTCGTCAAGCCACCCTTATCCGCGAAATGGAATGTCACGGGCTTGGAATCCCGCGGGGGCCAACGATCGTGGTTTCGCCACACATTCGTGCCCGTCTCAAACACATGGGCCTCCGAGAGTTTCGGGGCTGGTGCTCCCTTGAGATGGTGCTCAAAGAACGGGAATTCAACTTTCTCCCTGAAATATTCTCCCGTCTTGGCACCGAACCTCGCGTTGCCAAGCGATTCGCCCGCCGAACGGGCCCACCCGCCATGGTCCCATGGCCCCATGACGATGACATTGCTGGCTTCCGGACTTTGCCGTTCGATCGCCTTGTAGCATTCCAAGGCGCCAAACAGGTTTTCCGCGTCGAACCATCCCCCCACCGTCATGACGGCGGGCCGGATGTCCCGGAGGTGGGGACGGAGGTTCATGTCACGCCAAAGATTGTCGTAGGTCCCATGCTTCATCATCTCGTTCCAGAAGGAGATTTTTCCTTTCAGGAACAGTTTGTCGGCGTTGGCCAAAGGCCCCATGTCGAGGAAGAACTGGTAGCCGTCGGGGGTTTCGTGGTCATGGGAGGTACGGCCGAACTTCCGGTCGGGAACCGGCCTTTCCTTTCCGAATCCGGACATGAAGTTGAAGGCATGCGCCAAAAAAAGGCAGCCGTTGTGGTGGAAGTCATCCCCCACGAACCAGTCAATGACAGGAGCCTGTGGGCTGCACGCCTTGAGGGAGGGATGGGCGTTGATCATTCCCGCGGCGGTGTAAAAACCCGGATAGGAGATCCCCGATTGGCCAACCTTGCCATTGTGCCCGGGAATATTTTTCAACAACCATTCAATCGTGTCGAAGGTATCCGTGCTTTCGTCCACGCCAGCAGTCCCTCCAGGTTGCCGCTGCGGCCTGACATTGACGAAGTTGCCCTCGGACATCCAGCGTCCGCGAACATCCTGATACACAAAAATGTAGCCCGATTTCTGGAAAAGCTCCGATGGGCCTAATTTCTCCCGGAAGTTGTCGACGCCATAGGGCGAGACGCTGTAAGGGGTGCGGTTGAGGAGGATGGGATAGGTCTTGGAATCATCCTTGGGAATGTAAACGGCGGTGAAAAGGCGGGTTCCGTCCCGCATCGGAATTTGCTTCTCGAATTTCGTGTAGTTGGCCTTGGCATGGTCGCGCAAAGCGCGCGCGGCGTCATTGGCCGGAACCATGGCCACCTGCGCGCGCGCCACTCCGGCCGCGCATGCGATCAGCATTAATGACAATTGAATTGATTTCATCACCACGCCTCCCGTCCAAGACAAGTCCATGAGAGAATGATCGGGGCGACGCGGGTGGAGCGCAAGCGAGGCTGAGGCTCAGGCGGACGCGGAAACCCCTCCCATCCCGGTTTCGGAGCGGATTTCCGCGAGGAATCGCTGAAACGCGGCGGTGTTTCCGGGAACCTGGCTGCCGGCCCTGTCGAGCTCATCAGCCAATTCAACCGCCGAGGGAATCGCGGGGCCGGCATGTCCCTCGAGCCGTTCCAGTATCGAAACCAGAGGGGCCGGTAGAGGCTTGGGCTTGGGACCGCCACGATTTTCATCCGACAACCAATGCCGGGCCAGTTTCCCGAGGCACTTCAAGTCGGCGGCAGGCGATTCATCGCCCTCGCCTCCCCCCAACCACGACGGGACGGATGGATTCATCAGCTTGACCAATCCATTGGGGGTGGCCACCACATGACCGGCGTCAACTCGCCCATGGCACAATCCAGCGGAATGAAGGTCGCGCAACCCGAGCGCGGACTGCAACAGCAGCCGGTACCACACACCGGGAACCGCCGCGAGGGTGCTCCATCCATCCGAGGCCGATCCGACAACCCCCTCTCGAAGCACGGCAGGCCTGCCGGCAATTTCCAAGACCTCCCAAGTCGCCTGGAGATTTTCGGATTCCAAGGAGGACACGGCCTTGGCGCGCTGGGCGTATTCATCGGGACGGGCGGCGTCCGCCATCTCGGACTCGGCCAGATGATGCAGCAAACCCTCGGCATTGCGGCGCGGATCATGGACGGCGAAAACAGCCTCCCGGGAACCGCTGGGCAACCGTTCCAGCACGACAAGCGGGCCGGAGTAAAGGCCGTGGATGTTGCCGCCTTCCATCTGGGACAACTGATAGAAGGTCAAAACGCCGTCACCAAGCAGCAACGCCCTGAGGGCGCGCCTTTCCTGGCGCGCCACGGCCAGAAGGATGTCGATGTCGGCCTGGTTTGCCAAACGGTGCTCGACGAGCGTTTTCGCGAGTCGGGCATCGGGATCCGCAATGTTCCCGGTCGCATCCCAGATGCCGGAGCCAGCCACCTGACCGGAGCGCGCGGCGGCGGCCTTCGACACGCTGGCCGCAAACCAGGCCATCAGCCAATCCGGCAAGGGATCTCCCTTCCCGGGCAGGGGAAATCCAGCAGGCGGAATCGAGGGATCATCGCGGTCGAAATTGGAAGCATCACCGGGTTCGGGAGGATCAGCTCGCAGGACAGAGTCACCAGGAACGGCCATCGGTACCGTTTCCACGACGAAGAATGGCTGCTTGCTGAACCATTCCCCGGGAATCACGGGAACCTGTGGCGATACCGGCCGCGGTTCCCCGGCGACTTGATGAGCGGGGACGGCTTCATGCTCGATAGAAATGGAAGCTGCGGGCGGTTCGGAGACCGGCACGGGTGCTTCGCTGTCATGTGCCTGTTCCCGTTCGGGAGCGGTCAAGGCGCGGGATTCGATTTCCAATTCACGGGATAATAGTCGGGCTTCCTGCGCCGAACATTCAGCCAACGAACGACTCAGCAGGTTCCTTTCCTCGGACGCCTTGTTGAGCAGGTCGTCCAATTCCAGTTCACGCTGCTGCAGGGAGTGCGCGATCTCGTCAAATGCGGCTTCATTGGCCGCGATGTCCCGCTCACGGGCCTCCAATTCAGCCGATTGCTGACGGAAACGAAGGCCTTCCGCCTCCCTTTCAATCCGCTCGCGCTCGATATCGGCCCACCTCGCCGCCACAAGGGCCTTTTCCCTGTCAAGCCGCACAAGGTCGTCACGGTGTTGTTCCTGTGCGGTCCTCAACATTTGCCATGCGGTCTCGAGGGCTGGGGACATGGACGGGGATGTGTGATCGGCTCCCTCCCGCCCGACTGATTCCGCGGTGGCGCCTGTCAACAGGCCACGCATCATCTTGAGGAGTTGCCGTGCCTTGCGATACCAGCGGTCCGCCCCATGTTCACCCTCGGTTTCTGTTGGTCCGGAGCCGAAGGGTTGATCCATCAATGGATCAGAATACCTGACCTGCAGGGTGAGTTCCCCCAAGGTCACACGGACGGGCAATGGGCAGAAGCCCGCCTGCCATGGCTGGCCGTTGACCTCGATCTTGGAAAGGGGCGCGAGCACCCGGATCATGACCCCGCCGGGACATGTTGCCAACAAGACCCAAACTGGAGGCGCCCACTGGCCCAGGCGGAGGTCGCAACCGAGGGCGCTGCCCAGGACGATCCCCTTGTCGTCCAGCCAACAATGCTTGGTCGAACCCGCCCGGTCAGTCAGGCTCAGTCTGGCCCGACCCGCCGGGTCGCCAGCCAACGAGGACATGGATTCACTCCGGAAGCAGTTATTCACAATCCCGCTAAATGCCGAATGAGAACGGATAAATAAAGGTCAAATCCTGCCGAACTGTCGCTCGAGTTCATTCCTTGAAAAAACCAGGGCGGTGGGACGGCCATGCGGACAGTGATGCGTTTCGCTCGCCAAGTGTCTCTGCTCAAGCAAGGCCGCCATTTGGTCTTGGTTGAGCGGTTCGCCGGCGCGGACGGCCGAGTGGCAGGCCATCAAGCTCATGACATCGTGTAGCAGGGCCTCGCGCGTGGGCGGCCTTTGGCGCTTGACGAGGTGCTCGACGACATGATGAAGCAGCTGGCCGGGAGACCTTTGCCCCATGATTCCGGGGTAAGCCGTGATGGCCATCGAGGTTGAGCCCATGGCCTCGATTTCCATGCCCAACTCGGCCAAGGCGTCACGCCACTCCTCCACGAGGGCCCTCTGCTCCCCTGTCAACTCGACAACCTCGGGCAGCAACAGTCGCTGCGAAGGAATCGGGCCCACCGATAGCCGTTTCTTGATTTGCTCGAACAGGATCCGCTCGTGCAGGGCATGCTGGTCAATGACCATGAGTCCCTCGGCGTCCTCAACCACCAGATAGGAATCGTAAACCTGAAGCATGCGCGGACAAGGCTCCGCCGAGCCTCCCGGGGGCGGCACCGTTGTGGTGGAGCGCAACCGGCCGGCCGGTTCGGAATCGACCGCCACGCCGCTGGATTCAGGAATGGATTTCACCACGCCCCCCTCCTCGCCTAACGAGCGATCCGGGGATATTGGCGGCCTTTCGGGCATGGCCGGCGGTGGCACCAGCGGGGCCTTGGCGGGCATGTCCAGGAATTGCTGCGTCGGCGAAGGTGGAAGAAGGCGGAACTCGGGAGAAGGCTTGAGCGCCGGGACGAATGACTCACGCCCCAGCCTATCCCTGATGGATCCAAATACCAGGGAGTGGATCGACTGGGCGTCGTGGAATCGCACTTCCGACTTCGCCGGATGGACATTCACATCAACCTGCCCCGGTGGCACATCGAGGAAAAGAAAGGCGACGGGATGCCTGCCCACCATGATCAAGCCCCGGTAGGCCTCGGTGATGGCGTGCTGGAGGGAGCGATCCTTGACATGCCTGCCGTTGACAAAGATGTACTGCATCCTGGCCGTCCCGCGGTCGCATGCGGGATCGGCGATCAGGCCGCTGACCCGGAGACCACCCCTGTCGCGTTCAATCGAGTTGAGTTGGTTGGAAACCTCGGGTCCGAAGAGCTTCTCAACCCGGTCAAGCGTCCCAAGGGAACCGGGCAGGTCGAGAAGCGTTTTTTTGGCCTGGCGCAGGACAAGATGGGGTCGGTTTTCGGCGGGCATCGCGGAAACCGACAGCGCGAACCGGGTAACGACCTCATTGAAATGAGCCATTTCCGCGGCGGGCGTCTTGAGAAAGCGGCGCCTGACGGGAGCGTTGAAAAAAAGGTTGCGGACCTCGACCCGCGTTCCGGCGGTGCCATGCCATGGCTCGACGGCATCAACCTTGCCTCCATGGCTCCTGATGATGGCGCCCGCCCCGGCACCCCGGGGCACCGACCGCAGTTCCAGTTGGGAAACGCTCGCGATGCTCGCGAGGGCCTCCCCGCGAAAGCCCATCGTGGCGATTCGCTCAAGATCCTCGGCATTTGAAAGCTTGCTTGTCGCATGGCTGGCAAGGGCAAGCGGCAGGTCCTCGCCCGTGATCCCGCATCCGTCATCGGCGACGCAAATCCGCTCGATGCCGCCTTGCTCGACTTCGATTTCAATCCGGGAAGCACCGGCATCGAGGGCGTTGTCGAGGAGTTCCCTCAGCACGCTGGCCGGCCTCTCGACAACTTCGCCCGCCGCGATCTGGCTGACCACGACCGGGTCAAGCGGCCGGATCCGCGGCAAGTCGCGCGCCAGCATCAGGCTTCCTCGTCTTCGGTAACGCCTTCCGCATCGTCACCACCCACCATCGCCAGTTTCTTGAGTTTTCTGGCCAGGGCTTTTTCCGACATCCCGAGGTCGGCCGAGGCCTGAGCCAAGTCTCCCCCGGCCTTGCCCATGGCCTCCTTGATTTTGTCCTGCACTTTCCAATCCTGGATCATCCGGTAGAGCGTGCGCTCGCCGACCCCGAGCATTCGGGCCGCCTCTTCGCGGTTGCCCCCGGTGAGGTCGAGGGCCCGCTCCATGTAAAACCGCTCCACCTCGGCAAGCGGCCGACCCACCAGCGTGTTTTCCGAACCGGACCCGGGCGCGCTGGCCCCGATCCGCGGCAGGATATCGCCGTCCTGGACATCATCGATGTCCAGCACGCCATCGAGGTCGAGCACGACCATGCTCTCAATGAAGTTCCGGAGTTCACGCACATTTCCGGGCCATTCATGAATGGCCATGGCTCGCCTGACGGGTTCCGATATCCCGTTCACCGACTTTCCGTGTAGGGCGTTGAATTCCTTGATGAAATGCGCCGCGAGAAGCGGAATGTCCTCGCGCCTTTGGCGAAGCGGTGGCAACTTCACCTTGAGCCTGTTGAGTCGAAAGTAAAGGTCCTGCCGGAAGGTGCCGTCGGCGACGGCGGCTTCCAGGTCGCGATGCGTGGCGGAAACCACCCTGACATTCACCTTGAGCGGTTCATTGCTCCCGATCCGGAAAACCTCGTTGTTCTCCAGGACACGGAGCAACTTGGCTTGGAGGTTCATCGGCATGTCGCCGACCTCGTCCAAAAAAAGTGTTCCACCGTTGGCGTGCTCGAATCGCCCCTTGCGCACCCTTTCGGCGCCGGTGAAGGCGCCGGCCTCATGCCCGAACAACTCGTCATCGAGAAGGTTTTCGTTCAGGGCCGTGCAATTCATGGCGACAAACGGCTTGTTCTTCCGCGGACTGTTGTTGTGGATCGCCTTCGCGACAAGTTCCTTGCCCGTGCCCGTTTCGCCATGGATCAGGACGGTGGCGCTGGTCGGGGAGATGCTTTGCAGCCGGGCAATGACTTCGTGCATGCGGGGACTTGAGCCCACCACTCCCTCAAACCCGAACTTCTCGTTGATTTGGCGCTGAAGGTCCCGATTGGTTCGCGCCAGCCTTCGTTTTTGCGCCGCCTTTTCAACAAGCACCCGAAGTTCCGCCATGTCGAGCGGTTTGGTGAGGTAGTTGGAGGCACCCTGCTTGATGGCCTCGACGGCCGTCTTGACATCCCCATGACCGGTGATGACCAGAACCTCGGCATCCAGTTGCGCCTGACGGGCCTTTTTGAGGATCTCCATGCCGTCAACCTCGGCCATGCGCAGATCCGTCAGGACGACATCGAATTCATCCTGTTCGAGCGCACGCTTACCGGCGATGCCGGTTGTGGCGATCGAACATTCATAACCTTGCCGCTCAAGCGTCTCGCCCACGACCTGGGCGTGGGCCTTCTCGTCATCGACGATCAGCACTCGAATGCCGTCACCGGGGCGTGATTGGCTCATGGCAGGGGGATCCGGTTGCGTGCCAATCCGGGCGCCAAGTCGCTACCCGGTCATGGCCTATGCTAGAGGTGTGACCCAGATAATGACAGGGAAACCATGACAGACTCGGGCCCCGGGACTTCCACAGCCGCCCTGATGGAATTGCCTTCCGCCGGCTTTCGTTCCGGCCAGAGAGGATTCTTCCTCGGATTGGCTCTGATGGTCGGGCTTCCTCCTTGGCTAGCGCCCCCGCTTTTGGCCGTGATGCTGGCAAGCCTGGCGTGGCGTGAATCCGGATCAAAGGGACTGGCGTTTCAGGCCGCGGCGGATGGCGCCCTTGGAGGTCTGACAGGATTGTGGATCTCATTCTCCATGATCCAATACGCGGGTTCATGGGCTTATCCGGCAGGACTGGCGGCGGGTTCAGGATTCGTGGGAGCGATCTTCGCGTTTATCGAATATGTCGCTTTCGGGGCCAAAAACAGCGAAAGCCAAGCCGCGAACAACATCGGTGAATCAAGGCATCCTTGACGGTCGAGGAAGTGCATTTTTAGACTGATAAGGGGTAATCCGTCATGGCATGAGGTCGTGACCCGCCCCGACGGGGTATAACCAATGTCATACGAACCACCTTTCAAGCGGCATAGCACACGGGTGGTTGTCGTGGGCGGCGTCCCCATCGGCGGCGACAATCCAATCCGTGTCCAATCCATGACAACGTCCGACACCCACCTCGTTGATGAGGTCGTCGAGCAAATACATCAATTGGAGGAAGCCGGTTGTGAACTGGTGCGCGTGACCGTCCCCAAGGCGGAAGACGCCTCGGCCCTGTCCGCCATCAAATCTCGAATCCGCATTCCCCTCATCTGTGACATCCATTTCGACATGCGCATGGCGCTCGCGGCGATGGATCATCCGGTCGACAAAATCCGAATCAACCCCGGCAATCTCGGCGGATTCGACAAATTCCGGCAGGTAGTCAGAAAGGCCAAGGACCGTGGTCTGCCGATGCGAATCGGCGTAAACGCGGGGAGCCTCGAAAAAGACCTCATCGAAAAGTACGGGTTTCCATGCCCCCCCGCGATGGTCGAAAGTTGCTTGCGTTACTTGGAAATCGCCGAGGAGGAGCATTACCACGACATCATCGTTTCATTGAAATCCAGCGATGTGCTGACAGCCGTGGAAGCTTACCGCCTCTATTCAAAACAGGCGAACTACCCGACCCACATCGGTATCACGGAAGCCGGCAAACCTCCCTACGCCGTCATCAAATCAGCCTGCGGACTCGCCCCGCTTTTGATCGACGGAATTGGTGACACGATCCGCATTAGCCTTCTTGGTAACCCGGTTCCTGAAGTTCAGGCGGCATTCGACATTCTTCAGGCGACCAAGCGTCGGGTCAGGCGCCCTGAACTCATTGCCTGCCCCACTTGCGGCAGGCTTGAGATCGACCTCGAAGGGATTGTCGCCCAAGTGGAAAAACGACTGGCTGGCAAGCGAACAGCCGTGAAAATCTCAATTCTGGGCTGCGTGGTCAATGGACCGGGAGAGGCCAAGGAGGCCGACCTCGGCATCGCGGCAGGGAAGGGCAAGGGCGTGATCTTCAAGCGCGGTGAAATTGTCAGGCATGTGAAGGAAAGCGAAATGGTCGACGCGCTTCTGGAGGAGGTCAATATCTGGGAAGCCGAGGAGTTGGCGGCAGGCCGGTTGGGGGGCGAGAAAAGCGTTGATCGCCAAGGCTCAAGGGTCAAGTTGCCAGTTTTGGGCTAACCAAGGGGATTTGGCCGACCGCGGGTTCGAACAAGAGGTGCCTTCATGCCGATTCCCTTCACTTGCGGTGGATGCAAGAAGGCTTTCAAGGCGCCGGATCATTTGGCCGGCAAGAAAGTCTCGTGCCCAGCCTGCAAGCATGTGGGTGTGGTTCCCCCCGCTGCTCCCGGCTCCTCCCCATCCATTCCCGCCGCCCCCACTTCCAAACCGGAATCTGTGCAAAGTGCTCCCAAGGCCCATACCAACGGATCGGGAAAGCATGTGCCGGCGTCAAAGCCGGCATCCGTGAATGAGGCCGAGGAGGCGGCGCGCAGGGAGGCCGATGCCATTCAATCGATGCTCGATGACGAGCGTCGCGCCCGCGAAGAGTCGCAAGCCACCTCGATCGACTTTGAATGCGAATATTGCGGCGAACCGATCAACTTGGAGCTTGAGATGGCGGGCAAGCGGACGCCCTGCCCTTCTTGCGCCCGCATCGTCAAGGTTCCGGCACCGGCAAGCAAGGATTCAGCCGACTGGAAAACCAAGCCACAGTATTCCTCGGCGATGAAGGTCAAGACCGAGGAAACCCCCGAGGGCGCCTGGCAAGCCAGCGCCTCCTATGTGAGCCGCGAGTCTCTCGAGGAAGCCGATGCCCTCCCGGCCAAGGTGGCGACACCCGTCACGATGGCGACAAGGATCCGCCGCTACGCCTTGGCCATTGTGCTGGCATCCATCGCCGGGATCGCGGGCTGGTCGGTGATGAGCCGCCGGGCGCGCGTCGTTGAAGCCGGGAAGGTTGAGGAAGTCCTCGCGGACATCGCCGAGCCGGCCAAGAACAAGCTCGACAAGGCGGCACTTGAAATGATGGCGGCGCGATGCGTTGTCGAGCAGGACCAGGTCGGAAAGGCGAAAATCAAGCTCGTTGAAAAGCATATCGGAAACGCGATGGCCGCCCTGAACGATCTGCCCGCCGGCCCCGCCCGCTTCCAGGTCGCCGCCAACATGGCGGAAAACCTCGCCGCGATGATGGGCTCGGGCGAGGATGAGAAGGACGAGAAGAAGCCGCAAGCCAACTTCCTGCAGCGGACCATTGGCAACTGTCTTGGGAAAATCGATGATCCCGAGTCGCGGCTGGACGCGTGGGACAGGGTCGCAAGGGCCATGATCTCCAACTCCCAGGCCGAGCGAATGGTCGTTCTGGAAGGGCAGGTATTCAGGGGGATGCCAAAGTTCGCCAACCGGAACAATGAATTGATTCAGCCTGAAATGGAGGCCTCGGCGATCTCGGGCCTGGCCCTGCTTGAGGAAGGCAACAAAAAAAACCGGGAGGACCTCAAGGAATTGGGCTTCAAGGTTGCGGCGGATCTGAAAGCCAAAGGTGATCCCGCAAGCTTTCCCTCGTTGGCCATCGGCCTGTTCGCGACCCGCGGCAAGGATCTCCCCCCGGCGTGGGGCGCGGCGAAGTCGGATCCTGAGTTATCCGGAATTGTGTTGGCCCGCGCGGCCCAGGGGAACGCGGAAGCGGCCTCCCGTATTGTCGCCGGCATATCACCGGAGGTTCCGGAGGCGGTGCGGGCCCGCGTGGCTTTTGTCGAGGGCATGTTGGCCTCGGGCAAGGCGGATGCCGAGTCGGTGAGGAAATCCGCGGAAGAGGCCGCGAGGCTGGCCAGGGGCCGACCCATGTTCTCGGTTTCCATGCTCAGGCTCGCCCGGGCGGCGCAGCGCGCGGGATCGCCCGCCGAATTGTTCAAGGCTCTTGCCTCGGCTGTTTCCGGACCCGATCCTTATGATGCGGAGATTCGAGGGGCCATCCTGTTGTGCGGATTGGCCCGATCGATCGAGGAAAAACAACCCTGGGATGTCTCCACGATTGACGCCAAACAGTGGTCACCATGGGCCGCCAAGGCCCGGCTGAACCTGCTGGCGCGGGCCAGCGGAGGCGCCGTGGGAGATGGACAGGGAACGGAACTTTTCGCCCGCATGGGCCGTCTGATGTCTCCGTTCGGGCAACGCTGAAAGGCAGATGCGCGGCACGGATTCCTGAAGGGGTTGGATCATGAATCGATTCGCGGCACTGGCTCCCGTCACATGCCTGTTCATCGCCCTCGCTTCCGTGGCGCAACAGCCCGCGGCCGTTCCGGAAAATGTGTTCCGCTTCGAACTTGCGCTTGTCGACAAGTTGAGGGAAAACCGCGACTTCGACCTTGCACTGTCCCTTCTGAAAAGGCTCGAAAAGCTGTCGCCCGAGCGCGGCCCCGACCTCAATTTTTCCTCGGCCCAGATCCGGGTGGAGCAATCCCGCACCGAACCCGACATGAACCAGCGCGAGAAGCAAAGAAAGCTGGCAAAGGCCGACCTTCTCAAAATGCTCGCTGGAAATGTGCGGACCGACATCGCACCCGAAGCCAAGCTTCTCCTGGCCCAGGTGGACATGCAATTGGCGCAATCCCAGTTGTCGCAGGTCCTTCCCTTGGTGAAGCAACCACCATCCCCGCAATCCAAGGCTGAGAGGGAGAAGGTTCGCGCGTCCCTGGCCGATGCCGGCAAGAAACTCAGCGTCGCGGTTGAGGATTACCAGAAAAGCATGGGTGATGTTTCTGGGAAGTCGGCCGCGGCGATCGCCAGGCAGGCCGCGATCGACCGGGTCCGCGTTGAACTCGCCGAAAACGAATACAACCAGGCGCGGACTTTCAGCGCCCAACGCGAGGCGGACGATCGCGCCAAGTTGGTCAAGAAGGCCAGCGTTGCATTCGAGAAAATTTCAGGCGAGGAGGATACCCGCAGTTCAACATGGATCGCCAGGGCCTGGCTCGGGTTGCTGTACCGCGAAAATGGCGAGCCCCAAAAGGCTCGCCTGTCCCTCAGGCCGCTGCTGGTTGACACGCGCCCTGTAACCAACCAGGCCAAGCGCCTCGCCCGCTATTTCAACATGCAGGTGATCAAGTTCGACGGCTTTGATCCCACTGAAAAAAGCACCAAATCCCCCGATGTGATTGTCGAGGAACTTGGCACCGCATGGCTTCGCGATTATGCCGCCAGGTTCGGGTCGACGCCCGAGGCCAGCGGCGTTCGCATGCTGATGGTCGACAGCATCATTGGTCAGGTTTCAAAGCTCCCCAAGTCTCCTTTGAATGAAAAAACCAAGCAGGATCGCCTGGGGCAAGTCCGCAGGCTGCTGCGGGATGTCGAACGAAACGACAATGAATTCGCTGACGACGCCCGCAGGATGAAAATCAAGATCCTCATGGAGCAAGGGGCTTTCAGCCGCAAAGTCGAGGAACTCAAGACATTCGACGACTGTTTTGTCCGCGCCCAATACGAGGTGCAACAGGGTGAGGAGGACGCCGCCAAGCTCACGGATCCGAAGGCCTCCAAGGCGGCCATCGACAAGCGCCGCGATGTCGCGATCGTCTCGCTTAACCAAGCCCTCAAGATCGACGAGGCTGCCAAGGGTGCCGCCAAGGCCCTTCCCGATGAAGTCAACAGGGCCAAGCAGACACTCACATACTTCCTTCTCGAGGCGAACCGCGGAGAAGAGGCCATTGCCTTGGGTGAGGATTTCGCCCGCAACCAGCCAAATGCCAGCCAGGCCCCGGTGATCGCCCAGATGGCTCTCCAGGCCTATGGACAGTCGCTTGTCGGCCAGATGCGCTCCGTCCAGGAAATGCAGGCCAAGAAAGCCATGGGCGGAGGCGAGGTGACGGATGAAAAATTGGCGGCAGCCAAGAAATTGCCCGGCGAAACCCGCGGAAAATACCTGGCTTTCGCCACCTATGTGACGGAACGATGGCCATCCGAGGATGTGGGGCAAATTTCCCGATACCAAGCTGCCATGCTGAAACTGCAGGAAAGCGACTTCACGCAGGCGCTGGAACTCCTCAAGGCCGTCTCGCCTGAATCCCGCCTCAAGCCGATGGCCGAATTCCAATCCGCGATGATCCACTATCAGCTTGAGCAAAAGGAAAACGATCCGGCTCAACGGGCCAAGGCCTTGCAATTGTTGGCCGGTATACCCGAACCGGCTGATCCCGCCGATGTCCCCGTCATTGAAAATTTCGTCAAGGCCAAGCTTCGTCTCGCATCGGAACTTTACACGCAAAAAAAATACCAGGACCTTGGCAAGCTTTTCACCGTCATCGACGCGCAGGCGGGCAAATTGCCCCCGGAAGCGCTTCAGGCCGGTGGAACCAAGGACAGGCTCGACTCCATGCGGCTTTACACGGCTTATGGCCTGGCCAACGAGGCCATGACGGGAAAGAAGCCGGCTGATGCCGTCAAGGTTCTTTCGCCGATTGTCGCGAATGCCGAAAAAGACGAGATGATGAAGAAGGATCAACCCCTGGCCCAGGCACTACTCAAGACCGCCCTCAAGGCCTCCATACAAATCGCCGACAACAATGAGGCCCAGGCGGTCATCGCGGCGATTCAAGTCCTCGGTGGTGACCCAACCCGCGATGTCCTCGAAGCGACCCTGGAGCAAATGTCGCAGGCCAAGTCCCTCAAGGAGGAGGGCGTCGAGAACGCCCGCAAGTTGCTTGAACCCCTGCTGGGCGCGATCAAGCCCGACCAATTGAAGGAGAACCGGTCGGCGCGGCTGCTCGCGGCGTCTTGGGTCGCCCTCGTCGTTGATGAAAAGAAGGACAAGAAGTATTTCCTGAAAGCCGAGGAACTTCTCAAGCCCAGGGCAGAAAAACTGCTCGCCGACGCCCAAGCCTTGGCCCAGGACCGGGATGGGCAAGTGACGGCATTGGCCTTCCTCAGGCTTCTCAGGCAAAAGGCTGGAACGGCGGCTGAGCTTGCCCCGGCCCGCAAGCTGGTCGACGAGGCCATGGCCAAGAACGGCTGGGCCGCCAAGAATGTCGATGTCCGCATTGAAAGCCTCGAGCTTTCCGGTGAGGAAGGAAAATACGGGGTGGTGGCGAGCGAGGCCAAGAAACTGGTCGACCTGCTCGAGAAGCGGGCCGAAAGCGACAACTACTTCCGCGACAAGTATGTCGAGGCCTATTACCACATGGTTTATGGATACTTCATGTATGGAAAAGAAAAGATGGAGCCGACCCAGATAAGCCGTTCAGCGGCCCTGATCACGGAGCTGGAAAAGCGTAATTTCTACGCTTCCGTTCCTCCTGCCATCAAGGAAAAATTCTCGAAGCTGCTGGAGAGCCAGCCGGTCCTGAAGGCCCAGTACGACAAGGCGAAGACCAAGGTCTGAACCACGAGGAGGATTGCGACATGATTCGTTCGTTCCTAGGCATGGCCGTGTTCTGCCTGATTCCCGCGATTTCACTGGCCCAGGAATCGGTTCGCGTCGTGACCGACCGCGCCAAGTACACGACGGAAGTCATCAGCGGAACCATTCAGTCGGAATCCGCCGCCGGTGTCGTCATCAAGGGACGGGACGCAAAATCAACGACTTTGTCTCCCCTCGACATCGTGATGGTCCAGTACCGGCACGATTCCTTGGCCCCGCTCGACTTCCAGCTCATTTACGACCGCCAGGACATGGCCCGCAAGGCCACCACCCTCAAGGATCAAGCCGACAGGCTCAAGCAGGCTGAGATCGCCGCCACGAAGGTGCTCGACCAGGCGGGCCGTCCGCAAGTCGTGCGCTATGCCCGATTCAAGCTGGCGGAAGTTCGCTCGGAACTTGCCCGCCTCGAGGGTAAGGATGCCAGCATTCTGCCGATTTGGAAGCAAGCCGCCTTGGAAACAAAGGGAGGATGGGTGGAATTGCCCGCCCTGAAGGCCTTGGCCGAAGCGCAGGAGGCCCAGGGCGCCCCCGAAGTGCTTGCCACCTATGAGGCCATGTCCAAGATCACGGGTCTTCCTCCCGAGCTTGCGCAGAAGATCGGGCTCATTGTCTCGGCTCGCCTGCTTCGCGCCGGCAAGGCCGCCGAGGCGGCAACCAAGTTGAAGGCGCTGCCTACAGGCCCGGACACGGCCCTTCTGGCGGCATGCGCCAACCTTGGAATGGGAGACCAAGGCGTTGCCGAGCTTCGACTGGCCATGGCCAACGCCTCCGACCCCCAACTGCTCGCGTTTGCCTGCAACCACTTGGGTGAAGCCCTTTTGGCTGCAAAGAAGCCCGAGGAAGCCTTCTGGGAATTCGTTCGTGTGGATGTTCAGTTTTCAGGCGACACCGGAGAATTGGGCCGCGCCCTGTTCCACCTGGGCACTTTGTACGACACCGTGGGAAAGGATCCCAAGCGGGCGGCTGAGTCCCTCGAAAAACTGAAGGGGCGAGAATTTGCCTCCAGTCCGTTCCAGAAAAAGGCGGCTTCGATCAAGGCTCCAGCGGCGGCTGAGTAGGCGCTCGTTGGTTCCTATGGAGAATTTGGAAGCACACAGGTAAGATTCAATTCACAATCAGGGGCCGTAGCTCAATTGGGAGAGCGCCGCGTTCGCAATGCGGAGGTTGAGGGTTCGATCCCCTTCGGCTCCAATATCTTAGGTCAACAAGTATTCAAGAACTGATTGTTCCAGAGTCCGCGACCCATTCGATTTCAATCTCAATCTTCTGCCGATCAACCACATACACCATTTGGTTCGACCTACCATCGGCCCAATGCCGCCTCTCTGCGCCTTAACAACATCCGGTAAAACTCTCCAAGCGCCAAAACGCTGGATGTCGAGGCGATAATGACTATCCAGTCGACAATTCCCAGCGGCACCGTTTGGAAAAGTGGGCCCAAAAAGGTGACGACGACGAATTGAAACCCCGCGATAGCCGCGGCGACGAAAAGAAGGTTCGGATTCCCGGCAAGATTCGCGAACGCGCTGGCACCACCTGACAATGACCGGCAATTGAACATATTCCACACTTGAAACATCACATAAGCCGTGAAAAAGATGGTGGCCTGCCTCAGCGTGAGGAACGCCTCCCCCACGGGAGGTATCTCGCCCGCCGGCAAATGATCGACATGTCCGCCAGGTCCCTCGACCAGCCAAATCGTCCCGGCTCCTGAATCCCCAAGCCAACCGGGATGATCGGGCGCGCCCTTCATCAAACAAAGCAGGCCAAGCAGCGCGAAAACATAAAAAGCCGCGGTAACGCCTATGGAACGCCACATCGCGGTTGTGACGATACCTCCCTTTCTTCCCTTGGGTTTCTCAAGCATGAGGCCCGGACGGGGAGGCTCGGAACAAAGCGCGATCGATGCCAGCGTGTCCATGATCACATTGATCCAGAGCAACTGGAGGACAGTGAAAGGAGGACGCAACCCCATGAAAGGCGCCGCGAAGGCGATCACAAGGGCACTCAGGTTGATGGTGAGCTGGAACTGGATGAACCGCTGGATATTTTCATGCAGGGCGCGCCCCCAATGCACCGCCTTGACGATCGTGGCAAACGAGTCGTCAAGCAGGATGATCTTGCTGGCCTCCTTCGCCACCTCGGTGCCGGCGATTCCCATGGCCAGGCCGACATCGGCCCGCTTGAGGGCGGGAGCGTCGTTGGTTCCGTCGCCGGTCACCGCCACGACCTCGCCCCTTTCCTGCAACAACCGGACAAGGCGCAACTTGTCGAGGGGACGGGCCCTGGCTAGGATCGCGACCCTGGCGACCTCCTCGCGGGCCGTTGTCTCGCTCATCGCCTGGAATTCGGCGCTTGTGATCACCATCGGCCGGTTGCCGTCGATCAGTCCGGCCTCCCTTCCGATGGCCTTGGCGGTTCCAGGATTGTCACCTGTGACCATCATGACGGAGATGCCGGCTTCCCGGCAGGATGCCACGGCGCCCGCGACATCTTCCCTCAGGGGATCGTGAATGGCGACAAATCCGTCGAAGATCATCCCCCGTTCAAGTTCTTCGCGGCGCGCGTGGAGGGTGTCGGGATCCGACGGCTGGCTGGAATCAAGCGGGCGATGCGCGAAGGCGAGGGTGCGCATCGAGTCGCCGGCCGCCGACGCGATCTGACCGGCAATCATTTCCCGGTCGGAGGGATTCAGCGGCCGAGCCAGGCCCGCGGAGTCAAGCATGCGGTCACACATCGGAATGACAACCTCGGCGGCGCCCTTGACCAGAATGACTACGCTGCCGCCAAGCCGAACCACGCTCGTCATGCACTTGCGGTCCGATGTGAAATGTCCCTGGTAGAGGGCGGGAATATCCGTGCGCAGGGCAAGGTAATCCGCTCCGGCCTCGCCAAGCCAATGAAGAAGGGCGCCCTCCGTGCCGTTTCCCACGACAACAACGCGCCCTTCCCTCTTTTCCAGCACGGCGGTTGAATTCACGGCGGAGTTCAAGGCCACCCAACCGGGGGCCAATTTCCCGCGCACCTGGGCCGCCTGAATCATCATTTCAGGCCAACCCGCGGCGCCTTTCTCAATCAACAACTCGCCAAAACCGATCCGGGCGACGGCCATCCTGTTTTTCGTCAAGGTTCCGGTCTTGTCGGAACAAATCACCGTGGCGGAGCCAATGGTTTCGCATGCCACCAACTGGCGGACGAGGCTGTTGGCCCTCGTCATTTTTCTCATGGCCAGCGCCAGCGACACGGTGACGCTCATCGGCAGGCCCTCGGGAACCGCCACCACAACGATGATGACGGCGTAAACCACCGCGCCAAGAATGGCTTTCATCGCGGAGAGCGGATCGCTGAAACTGCCGCCGGCCCATTCCTTGGCAAGCATCGCGCAAAAGATCATCAAGGCGGCCGCGTATCCGGCCCATGTGATGGTGTCAGCCAGTTCCTTGAGCCTGGATTGGAGCGGAGTGGGGGCCTTGGAGACGGTCAGGCGGTTTCGCACCCGGCCTTCGCGGCTATCCCCGTCGACGGGTTCCTCGCCATCGACGGAACCCAAGGCACTCGCGATCTTTCCAACCATCGTGGAGTCGCCGGACTCGCACACGAGCATGGCACCGACGCCGGCGACAACCTGGGTTCCCCTGAACACGCAAGCGGAGTGCTCGGGGCCGGAGGAGGAATCGGGAGCCTTCCCGGTGGCCTTGCGGACAGGCATCGACTCGCCCGTGATCAACGATTGGTCGAGCGACAGCTCGCTCGCCGAGACCAGCCTTCCGTCGGCGGGAACCTCGTCGCCCGCCTCGAGCAGCACGATGTCGCCAACGACAACATCATCCATCCTGATGGTCTGAAATATACCTTCCCGGCGCACCTTGGCGCGTATCCGGTCGCGCGCGGCGTTGAGCGCCTCGAACTCCCTGTCGCTCTTGTGCTCGCTCGCGAATGCCACGCCCGTGGCCAGCACGACGGCGACCATCACGGCCACTCCCTCGTAGGAGGGATGTTCGCCCAGGAAACTCATGGCGCACAAGAATGTGGCCGCCAGCAGCATCAGGCTTGCGAACCAGGCCCGCAATCGGGCGAACACAAGGGGTGGCCCAAGCGCGAGGGCGGAAACAGCCATGCCCGCGAGGCCGGACAGGGCGGAAGCCTTGAACAGGTCCACAACGGTGGAAAGCAGCGCGGCGGCCAACAGGATGCGGATGATCGGCTCGTCGAACTTGGCCAGGAACTTGCGCCATACAGGCTCGCGAGGCAGGGGAGTGAGCGTATTGGCGCCAAGGCGGGATGAACTTTCCCGAACCTGTGCCGCCGTCAGGCCATGTTCGAGATCCAACCCGGGAAAAATCCCGGTCGGCCCGGCAACTTGGTCGATCGATCGCACGGGACGAGCTCCTGGTTCCCGGCCCCGGCACGGGTGAAGGGATCAGCCTTCCTGGATTTCCTTCGTTTTCTTGTCGGCCAGTTCCCCGATTCGGTCCTCGAACTTCTTGAGGAGCTTCTGGCAATCATCCTTGCCACGCGCCAGCTCGTCTTCCGTGAGGGTGCCGGCTTTTTGAGCTGTTTCCAGATCCTTGTTGGCGTCACGGCGGACATTCCTGCACGAGACCTTGGAATCCTCGGCGGCCTTCTTCACCCTGACCGCCAGCTTGGAACGCTGGTCTCCCGACATCGGCGGCACCTGCAGGCGGATGAGCTTGCCATCGTTGTTGGGTGACAAGCCCAGGTCCGAGGACCGGATCGCCTTTTCGATGTCCTTGAGAACGCCGGCGTCAAACGGCTTGATCACGATCTGCTGGGGCTCGGGAACGGATATCTGGGCCAACTGCTTGAGGGGAGTCTCCGAACCACCTCCATAGGCATCCACCCGCAGGTTTTCGACAAGGCCCGGCGTCGCCCGGCCGGTGCGCAATCCCTTCAGTTCGTTGAGGAACACTCCCACGGCCTTTTCCATGCGTTCCTCGGCGTCCTTCATCACCTGCTTCATGCTCATGGCTGATTTCTCCTTCCTCGAAACCGATCCTGAAACCTTACTGTCCAAGTTCCCCGATGATGGTGCCGATCGGTTCTCCCGCGATGGCGCGCTCGATGTTGCCGTCGGTCTTGTAATTGAAAACCACGATGGGCAGTCGGCCCTCACGGCACATGCTGATCGCGGTCGTATCCATGATCCTCAGGTTGTCTCTCAGCACCGTGTCATAGCCGACAATTGAGAAACGCGTGGCCGATGGGGTTGTCACGGGGTCCGCGCTGTAAACCCCATCAACCTTCGTGGCCTTGAGCAGCACCTCGGCGGACAAGTCGAGGGAACGAAGCGCGGCCGCCGTGTCGGTTGTGACGAACGGGTTGCCCGTTCCACCGGCGAGAATGACAATGCGCCCTTTTTCAAGGTGCCTGATCGCGCGTCGGCGGATGTAGGGTTCGGCGACGGTTTCCATTCTCACCGCGGATTGTAGCCGGGTCTCGCAATGAAGGCTTTCCAAGGCTTCCTGAAGGGCCAGGCCATTCATGACTGTCGCCAGCATTCCCATGTAATGCGCGGTGGCGGGCTTGATGACAACCGATGCGCTGGAAAATTGAGCGCCCCTCAGGATGTTTCCGCCACCGATGACAATGGCCAGTTGGACCCCCGACTTGGCGACACGGGCCAACTGCCGGGCCAAGACCAGGGTTTCCTCGATATGAACGCCGCTTTTGCCGGGAGGGGCGAATCCTTCGCCGCTCAGCTTCAGTACCACCCGTTTGAAGCGGGGAATAGCCAAATGGCCTCCGCCAGCCGTTTCCATGCAGTTCTCCCGCGATCAGGTCAATCTACTGGAAACGCCTGCCGGGGCCAGCACAGGATCAAGCCGGGGCCCCCTTCCCCGGGCTTCGATGGGCCATACGGCCTCAACGCGCCCGGCGCCGTTGATGACAATCGCCTCATCGTGCCAGGCGCAGGTGGGACAGGCGTGGGAGGGCCAGGCCAGCGTGGCGGTTCCGATGGGCCAACGGTCCACATCGGCGCATTCCACGACCAGGTGTTCCTCGTTGTGGATCACCGACTTGGCGCCTTCCAATCCTTGCAGGGTAAGCCTTGATCCAGCAGGTTGGTCGCAGGCAATCGCCTTGCTGCCGCAATCGAAGGTGACGCGGTTGTTGCCTGGATGATCAATGACACGGGTCAGAATCGCCACGGCCGGCACAAAATCAGCCAACTCGGCATGTTTTCCGTAGCCGGTGTCATGGAGGACGACCGTGCCCGCCGACAACTCCATCCCGGGCTGCAAGGCCTTGGCGTGATGAGGAAATGAAGGGGAACCAGCGAGCACCAGCGCCTCCACACCCAACCCCTCGGAATGGAGAGCCTCCTTCCATCCCGCCAGTTTCTGGCGGACCTCGGAGGCCTTGCCCTGCCTTTCCTCCGCCGAAACCGAGCCCAGGTGGCCGTCGTATCCATGAAGTCCCCTTAGTTCCAGGTTGGGATCCGAGGTGACCTGCCGGCCCAGGGCGATGCCAACAGCCAAGTCGGTCGTGCCGGTACGGCCGTGTCCCACATCCATTTCAATGAAAACACCGATCCTGCATCCGGCCGCCGCTGCCGCCGCCGACAAATCCCTGAGGATCACGGGGTCCGCGCCAATGGTGGAAAAACGGACCGAGGGCCATCGCGCCGCCAGGCGGGCCAACGCCCGGGCCGAGGGTCCGACACACGGAAACGCCAGCATGATGTCGGTTGCGCCAAAAGTAGCCAAAACCTCGGCTTCCCGCACCGTGGCGCATTTGTGCTTTCCAACGCCAAGGGCACTCCACCTGCGGATGATGGCGCCGCACTTGTGGGTTTTCACATGAGGCCTCAAGCGGGACGGATCACCACCCACCAACGCGAGCATGGCCGCCATGTTCGCCTCGATCCGCTCATGAAAAAAAATGAGGGCCGGGGATGAGATTTCAGCCAATGCTGCCGGCTCTATGAAAGCTTTGGGAGGCATGGGAGACTCCTTCTGGTCCTGCCGCAGGACTTGGTGCCCTGCCTGATCGTGCGGAATGAATTTCATCCTGCCACAAGGAGGCCACGATGTCGCCCCTATCAATCCTGGTCGCGGTTTCCTGCATGGCGCAACAACATGCATACACGCCCCTGCCCGGAGACGCGTTTCGTGACGCCATCCTGGCCCGGGGCGTGAAAGCCATCGAGGAAAGCTCACCGGCAATGGTTGGCACTGGCGAGGAGGCCAAGCGGCTTATTCCCCAATGGCGACAACGCCTTCTGGAAAGCTTGGGGCTTCATCCGCTTCCGCCGCGCGCGCCTCTCAAGCCGACAACCACAAAATCTGCCCGGATCGGTGATGCCAAGGTCGAAAACCTTGTGTTCCAGTCAGCACCCGGACTCTTCGTCACTGGCAATTTCTGGCTTCCCGCGAACGGAAATGGCCCATTCCCCGCGATTCTTTATGTGTGCGGTCACGCGACCGAAATCATCGTCGAGAAATCGCCGACCGGTGAAAGGCGCGTCGTTTGCGGTTCCAAGGCCCGCTACCAGCACCACGGCCGTTGGTTCGCAGAAAACGGATTCGCATGCCTTGTGATCGACACCCTTCAGTTGGGTGAAATCGAAGGACTTCACCATGGCACCCATGGAAAGGGTATGTGGTGGTGGCAGTCCCGGGGTTACACGCCGGCGGGTGTTGAACTGTGGAATGCGATGCGCGCCCTTGATTACCTGCAGTCAAGGCCCGAGGTCGACGCTGAAAGGCTGGGCGTCACCGGAAGATCCGGGGGTGGCGCGACCTCATGGTGGCTGGCGTCAACGGATGAACGGGTCAAGGCGGCGGTCCCCGTGGCCGGCCTTGGCGACCTCAGGGCGCATGTGCTTGCTGGCGAGCAGGACCGGTACCTCAGGGGTTGCGTGCCGGGGCACTGCGACTGCATGTACCACCATAATGTGGGTCGAATCGATTACTCCCATGTGATCGCCATGTGCGCCCCCCGGGCCATGCTCTTGGGAAATAGTGACGCGGATCCGATTTTCCCCGTGGGCGGATACCGCAGGCCCGCGGAATCCGCCCGGAATGTTTTCAAGCTTTTGGGCGCCGGGGAAAAACTGGCGCTGCTGGAAACGGCGGGTGGCCATACCGACACTCCCGAACTTCAGAAAGGGGCGTTTGAATGGTTCAAGCGCTGGCTCAAGAACGACAACACCCCGGCCTTGCCAAAGCCATACTCCAAGGTGAATCCCGCCGAATTGAAAGCGCTTGCTGACATTCCGGCGGAGGAACGCAACACGACGGCGCACGAATGGTTCGTCCCCGCGCGGCGGCACCCTTCTCCCACCACCGCGGCCGAGGCGCGGGCCTGGCTCGCGGACACAGGGCCGGAAATGATTGAATCCCTCAGGAGAACAACCTTCGGAGCCTGGCCGATCAGGGAACCGATCGAACCTCCCCGGCTTGTCGCCCGGGTTCACCGGGATGGCATGAATTTCGAACGATATGACTTCGCCACGGAATCCGGACTTTGGCTTCCCGCGCTGGTCGTTTCGGGACCGAAGGCATCAAGCCGCTGCGACCTTCGCCTGCTCGACCAGACAGATTGGGACTCATCCGATCTTTTTGAAACCGTGCAGCGGGGCAAGGCACCCGACAATTTCAACCTGCCGGATGGAACCATGCTGGTCATGCTTCCATGCAGGGGTCTGGGACCGACCCGATGGAATGACAACCAACGCCTTCCAAACGGCGGCGTGGCCCCGTTCATGATGGAAAGGCGATTGGCCCTTCTGGGCGAGACAACCGCCAGCGGAAGGGTTTGGGATATCGTCCGTTGCGTTTCGCAACTCTCCGCAATACCAACGACCAGCGGACAGGAAATCCGTGTGATCGCCAAGGGAGACCTTGCGGCTTGCGCCATCCATGCGATGCTTTTCTCAACGGGAATCAAGTCAGCCATGCTGGCTGAAACCCCTGTCGGCCACCGACAGGGTCCGGCAATGCTCCACGCCCTCAGGTTTGCAGACCTGCCTCAATACGCGGGCCTCGCCTCGGCCATGGGCAACCGGCGGATCACCATTAAAAATGCAACTGAAAAGGATTGGGAATGGGCAAATTTGCTCACGACGCTGTCAGGCAAGGGATCGGTCTTGGTTCAGCCTTGAACCGATTCAGGGTACCGGGCAAGTTCGCCCGTTCCGCCAAGTCCGAAAACCAGCAGCGCGCATAACAGATACGCGCCCGACCAATGCCAGGGGGTCTGGTACCGAACGGCATCGGCATATGCCGGCGGAACCTCGGCAAGCGCCGCCCAAGGCCATGCCACCCGCTCATCGGGCAGGGGCGAATGCATGACTCCGACCATGGAAAACAAGGAGCACACAACAAGGGTGACGCCGGCCATCCGCATTCTTCCATCAATCATGAATGCCATCGCCGCGGCCCACAGCAGCGATGTGAGCAAGAAACCGTTGGCCATGCAACGGAGTGTCTGGAGTGTCGCAAGCCCGAATGGCGTAGATGGATCGGTGATGCCAAAAATCGACTTGATCGTCAGAAGGGCCATGGCCGCCAACGCCGGAAGAGAGGCCAACGCCACCGCGGCATGGTGCCGGCTTGGCGTCACCAGGAATGACGCCGCCGTGATTTCGACTCCCACAAAAACAAGGATGGGAAAGAGCGCCCCCTTGGGTACCGCCTCCAGAAGGACGAAGGCGCCCGTGAGGCCGCCCAATCCGACCAGCAGGGCCGTCGCAAGCGTGTAACCGGAACGCCCCCCCATCTTCTTGTAGGCGGGGTGGCCGATGTAGGGTGTCGTTTGGATGACTCCGCCGAAAACACCGGCCAACAGACTTGCGACAGCCTCGGTGAGCAACACTCCCCGGGTGTCATACTCATCCCCGGCGGCGGCGGCGCTTTCAACGCAGTCGATGCCGCCCACCACGGTCGCAAGGGCGAATGGAAGGGCCACGGGCAGGAACCTCAAGGCTTCCGTCCAGACCGACATCCACCAGGCGGAGTCCCCATCGCCAAATGGCCACAGCACGGGCGACACAAAGGCCAATTCGGGCATCCTGAGCGGCGGCACCATGGGTATCCCGGTAAGCCTTTCCACGAGCATTCCGACCAAATGAACGAGAAGGCCGACGAGCAGGGCCGCCAAGGCCCCTGGAATATTCGCGAAAAAGCGCCTGTGCGCGACCAGCGTGGCCAGGATCACCATCAGGCTCGCCATGCCGATGAGCGGAACCCCCGCGATCCCATCATTCACCAAGGGTAAAAAGGCAATCAGGGCCAAGGCGATCGCGGCCAAAGATCCAAGGAGCCCGGCCCTTGGAATCATTTTCCTGACCTGGTTCCCAAGGGGAGCGAGCAGAACCTTGATGATCCCGACGAGGATGAGAACAACCAGCCCGACATGCCATGTGAACAGCATCGCCTTGTCGTGATCGCCTTGGGTTAGAGAGCCGTCAAGGCAGGCGCGCCTGAGAACCGGAAGCAGAACCAGAAAGGCCATTCCAAAAGTGCTGGGCGTGTCGAGGCCCAAAGGCATCGCGGTGACATCGGAACGGCCGGTTTTCCTGGCCAGTTGTATGGCCATGAATGTGTAAACGAGGTCCCCAACCAAAACCCCCAGTGCCGTGCCGGGAATCATGTGGCCCAGAACAAATTCCTGGGTGAAACCAAACTGCCCCTTGGCTTGCTGCTCGGCAAAAGGCAGTGCCGTGGTGATGGTGGTGAGGAGGACGAGAAGAACGGCGATGTTGTCGAGAATAAGCCCGAAAAACGCGTTGATGTCACCCCGGGAAACCCAGGAGACGCGACTGTTGGCCATGAAATCGGCCCTCCAAGACGGCAAGGTGTCGGGGGAGGCGTTAGGTCAGGCTAGTAATCCGGGCGTGATTATCGAGCGACCAAGGAATCGGTCTTTCCAAATATGCGGGCTTCCGGTCTCGCAAAATGCATGTGCGAGCCGGTTTGGATCATGATTTCTAATTGAAAAGCCGTGAGCGTCTGGGTAATTTGGGTTGAAGCAATCGTCGTCCGAAGCCATGGTCGGCAATCGGGGGACAAGGTGCGTCGACCTTGCCGGAGGCAGGGCGCCACCTGACGGGTTCGCCCCATGCGCCGCGTCGTTGTTTCTGGTCTTGGAGTTGTCGCGCCCAACGGGTTCGGCAAGGAAGAGTTCTGGCATTCATGCGTCAATGGCCTCAGCGGGGTCGGGCCGATCCGCTCCTTTGATGCCTCGGAACATCCCACCAAGGTCGCCGCCGAAGTCGCCGATTTCGACATCAGCCCCTACCTGCCCGCCGAACATCGGAAATGCGCCCGCATCATGGGCCGGGCAAGCCGGTTCGGAATCGCCGCTGCGAAACTGGCGATGGCGGACAGCGGCCTCGACCCCAACCGGATTGACCAGGAAAAGCTCGGCGTCGTGATGGGAACCGGATTGGTTCCCATCGACCTGCCGGAAATCGCCCCGCTTTTGGCGGGAGCCTGCTCCGCCACGGAAGGACTTAAGACCAAGGAACTTGGCAAAATGGGTCCGCGGGCCATGGTCCCTATGTGGATTCTCAAATATCTTCCGAACATGATCGCGGCCCATATCTCCCTCATGCAAGGCGCCAAGGGCCCCAATAACACGATCACCACCGCCTGCGCGGCCGGAACCCAAGCCGTCGGCGAGGGATTCAGGCTGATCCAGCGGGGCGATGCCGATTATGTCCTGGCCGGAGGCGCCGACAGCCGGATCGATCCCCTGCTGATGCTGGCCTATAGCTCTCTGGGGGCGCTGAGTCCCGCCAAGCGTGATCCTTCCCAGGTATCGCGGCCGTTCGATGCCGAACGCGACGGATTTGTGCTGGGTGAAGGCGCAGGTGTCCTCGTTCTCGAGGATTACGAACACGCCCGCCGCCGTGGCGCCCGAATCTATTCCGAGGTGCTCGGGCTTGGAAGCAGTTTTGACGCTTACGCCATCACCAAGCCAGACCCCGAGGCTGGTGGCGCGGTGCGGGCCATCCAGTGGGCTCTCCGCGAGGCCAGGCTCAATCCTTCCGACATCGATTATGTCAACGCCCACGGCACCAGCACGCGCCTCAACGACCTCATGGAAACCATGGCGGTGAAGCGGGTCTTTGGCGACGCGGCCAAGGGACTTCCGCTTTCGTCGATCAAATCCATGATCGGCCATCTCATCGGTGCCGCCGGTGCTGTCGAGGCCGTCGCCATGGCCCTGAGCCTTCACACCGGCATCGCGCCGCCGACCATCAACCAGACACGCCGCGACCCCCAATGCGACCTTGATTATGTCCCCAACAGCGCGCGCGACCTTCCCATCCGCCGCGCCGTCTCCACCAGTTTCGGCTTTGGTGGACAGAACGCCGCGCTCGTCATGGCAAGCATGGCCGCCTGACGACCAATCTTGTTCAAACCGGGATTCTTGAAATGGCGATCGCCCCGCCAAAACAGGCGGCGACATCGCCTTGGGCGGGCCTCAACCGGCGATGATATTCTCCCCGGTAAACGAAGGCTCCCGAATCATCTTGCCGGAACGACACGGGCAATGGCGAGCTATGGTGCTGGCATTCAACTATTTCAGGTTCGGGATCACCGGGCGACAGGCTGGGAAGGTTGATGTTCCAGACAAAGCCGCTTTGTGGCGGCTTTGAGAGGACAAATCGCAAGGCCTTGGCGGCGCGGACGCTGGCGGAGACCCAGTCGAACTCATGCCCGGCCGCCCTGTAGTACGAAAGGGCCACCCCGGTCAATCCGTGGAATACGGCCTCACGGGCGGCGGCCACTGTTCCGGAATGATAAACATCGACCCCCAGGTTTCCCCCGGCGTTGATTCCCGAAAGAACCACATCGGGCCCTTCCACCAGGCCATGCAAACCAAGCCGAACACAATCGGCCGGGGTTCCATCCGTCGCGAATCCGTTTTCGTTTCGGCGCGCATGCCTGATCGGCCTGTGAACGGTGATTCCATGGCCAGCGCAGGAATGGCAGCGGTCAGGAGCGACGATCGTCCTCTGGCCCAAACCCTCGCTGGCCTGCCATAGGGCCTCCAGTCCGGGGGCATCAAAGCCGTCGTCGTTGGTGAGAAGAAGGCGCATGTATCAAACTCCGGCCATCCCTGGTGCCGGGGGATGGTTGATATGATCGTATCAAGATCAGCCCGACCGCCCGACCGGAGCCAAACCCATGAATTGGTCTGTCCATCCGAATCATGAATGGAAACTGGTTTACCGGGTCCTTCACAGCCAATTGGCCAAGCATCCGGATCTGATCGATTCATCCTTCCTGCATTCATTGCAGCGGCATCTTCAATCGCTAGCCCAATCCGAAGGCGTGGACATCTCAGATCATGGCGCCTGGGACCAATGGCTTGGCAATCAAGCCATGTCATGCGCGGTCAGAATGGCCGGACGCGGTCCCATCAACTGAAACTCTAATCCCGCATGGAAATCCCGACATGCCCGCCTGGCCCATCTCCTGCATCCAAACCGATGCTTCCCTTGGTGATATCGATCAGAACACCCGGACAGTTCTGGACCATTTGGAAGCGGAAGCCGCAGCCGGGTCGAAGCTTGTGATTTTTCCGGAATGCATGCTCACCGGTTATGGCTTTCCCTCCAAGGATGTTGCCATTGAAAAGGCCATCCGTCGGGACGGGGCACCCCTTGATGCCATCGCCAAGGGTTGCGCCCGGTTGCGCGTCTACTCATGCCTTGGGTTTCTCGAAAGGGATGTCGAAGGCCGAATTTACAACACGGCGGTTCTAACAGGGCCCGATGGGCATGTTGGGTGGTATCGGAAGACCCATTTGCCATGGCTGGGTGTGGATCGTTGGGTTTCACCGGGAGACGGCCCGTGGCAAGTCCACGACATCGGTGGACTTCTGGTGGGAATGATCATTTGCTACGACGGCAGCTTTCCCGAGGCCCCCAGGGCCCTTGCCTTGCTGGGTGCCGACCTGATCGTCCTGCCCACCAACTGGCCCGAGGGCGCCCGGACTGTCATCGATCATCTCGTGACATCACGGGCCGTGGAAAACCAACTGTACTTTGCCGCCTGCAACCGGACCGGAACGGAATCGGGATTCCGGTTTCTCGGGGAAAGCCGAATTGTGGCACCGGATGGAACATTCGTCGCCTGCTCGTCCAATGACGAACCAACGGTTCTCAGGGGTCTGGTCGACCCGGTCCGTTCCAGAAAAAAACATCTGGTTCGGGTTCCGGGCGCCCATGAAATCCACAGGACCGCCGACCGAAGGCCCGATTTGTACGAGATCCTTTCCAATCGTGACATCAAGCCTGGTTTTCCCCCCTCTTGGACGCCACCGCGATCGTAATTCCCAAATCCGGGAAAAAGTGGCCAGCCCGGGCATTCGCCATCGTTGCAAGCCTGCTGATTCGTGCCATAATCCAAACCTTGTGGCCTTGGCACGCCTCTTGCCGGTTTAACTCTTGAAATCATTCGCGCGGATTGATTTGGAAGGTCGGATTCGAACTGATGCCAAAACCATTTCCAACAACTGTTTTGGTCTTGGCCTCGGGTTTCCTCCTGATCATGGCCTCCAGCGGTTGTGGCCGAGTCGAACTGAACGATGAGCTTGAATATCCGGACCGGACAAGCCCAGTCGTGCTGATGGAAAAACACCCCGATCAAGGCCCACCCGGATTCCCCCCCCCCGGCAAACCGCCTGTATCAGTCGATTGGCTGGTCGCTCGGGGAGTTTCAGTACTCGATCCCTCGTCCATCACGACAGTGGCGTGGGCCTCCGGCTGGATGGCCGCACTCAAGGAAGAATCCGGGCGGCACTTTGGCAATCCGGGCAAGCCGCGTGTCGGTGCCACCGACACCCCCTCGATTGCCGCCCTTTCGGCGGAACTCGGCATGGATGAAACCAAGCTTGCGGAAGGATCAAGGCTTTACCGGCGTCTTTGCGTCCAGTGCCATGGAGTTACCGGTGATGGTCTGGGAGCGGCCAGCCTTTGGCTAAGTCCCGCCCCACGCGACCTGAGGACCGGTGACTTCAAGTTCATTTCCGCGGCTGAGCACAAACTCCCAACCGGATTTCAACCTCTCAAGGCTCGTCCGCGCACGGAAGACCTTGTGAAAACCCTCAGGGTTGGCCTGGAAGGGACCTCCATGCCATCATTCGCCTTGCTGGGAGACGGTCCGCTGGAGTCCCTGGCGGCTTATGTGATCAATCTGAGCTGCCGAGGAGAACTAGAACAAGCTGTCATCACGGGGGTTCTTAGGCAGGACAAGGAGACATCACAAGCTGTGGCCAAAAACCCCGCCCAGGAGGAGGTCATCCGTTACAAGAGGATGCTTTCCACCACATTGGAATGGGAGGATCCCGAGGCTGATGTCGATGACTTCATGGCCAAGTTGCCGTCACCGTCCATCAAGTTGTACGCGGAAAAATACATCGACAGGATGCTTCGTGAGTACATCGCGGCCAACAAAAACCCGATACCTGTTCCCGCTTACCCCTACTCCGAAGATAAGCCGATTCCCCCGGCATCTATCATCGCCGGCCATGCGCTCTTCAAGGCGCAATGTGTCAATTGCCATGCCGATTACGGGAGGCAGAGCGATCTTAGGTTCGAGGTGTGGGGTTCGGTTGTCAGGCCGGCCAACCTTACCTTGTCGCGTTACAAGGGTGGCAGGCGCCCCATTGACATTTATTACCGCATCGCCCGGGGAATTCCCCCATGCGCCATGCCGAAGGCCAACCTTGGAGATTCCGCGCCCGCCAAGGCGGGCTGGGACCTGGTGAATTTCCTGATGGCGCTTCCGCACCCCGAACATCTGCCCGATGAGGTCCGCGCGCAGGTTTATGGTGGATCCCTTTCCAAAAAATCAGGGACCACCCCATGAGCAACCTGTTCATCAACACATCGGAATGGCCTTTCTACATTCCGATCGCCCTCTCCATTTTCGCGGTTTTGATGTTCGCGCTATCCAAGGCTTGGCCGCGGGCGTGGTCCATCCTGTTTGGCTCAACGCTGCTTGCCGTTCTCGCCGGCACCATGGTCGCGGCATGGGCCGGTCTTTGGTTGCCCGCCAACGGCGCAAGTTTCGGCGGCGAGGTGGACTTACTCTTCAACCTCATTCTCGTCCTCACGACCTTTTTCTTCATCCTGACGGAGGCGATTCTCGTTTGGTCCCTTTGGAACCACAAGCCGCCAGAGGGAAAGTCGCCTTCCGCCATCCACGGTGATCATCGGCTCGAACTGGCGTGGACCATCGTTCCGGCGCTTCTTCTTGCCGGCATCGCCGTGGTCCAGATGCCAACCTGGGCAAGGATGAAGGGCGCTGGAAACGAATCGTGGCTTAGCACCCGTTACGAGGTGGGCAGCGACAAGGCCGACCTGCTTGTTTGCGTCCATGGACGCCAATGGGAATGGCGCGTTCGCTACCATGATCCCACCTTGCCCATGCCAACCCGACCATTGGATTGGGCTGCCAAGGCCGAGCCGACCGACCTGCACGCCGTCAACGAAATCCACGCCTACCCCGGCGCCAAGGTCAGGCTTCTTCTTCGGACCCATGATGTGATCCACAGCTTCTTCGTCCCGCAATTGCGCATCAAGCAGGACATGCTGCCTGGAAGGACGACCCCGGCATGGTTCATCCCCACTCCAGCCGACAGTTCCCGCGAGAACCGCTGGGAGATCGCATGCGCCGAACTTTGCGGCGGCAATCATTACCGCATGCGGGGGCAGGTCGTGATCCATCCGGACAAGTCCGCCTTTGACGCCTGGTATGCCTCCAGCGCGGGCGAACAATCACGGCGAAAGCGATCCGAAAAGGCCGTCGCAAGCGCCCCAAAGGCCAGTTGAGGGCTTTCCGGAATGTCCGAACACCCGACCACCGGCCACCATGCCCCCACGGGATTCCTGTCCAAGTATGTGTTTTCGCGCGATCACAAGGTGATCGGCATCCAATTCATGTTCAGCGCCGTCATCTTCCTTCTTCTGGGCGGGGCACTGGCGTTGGCGGTCAGGCTTCAGGTCGGCTATCCCGAGGAGGCCTTGGGAATCCTCACCAAGGCGTTCCCGTTTATCGGGTCCCGCGTGCCGCCGGAATGGGGCGGCCGGATGTCGCCCGAGTTTTACACGATGCTCTTCACGATGCATGCCACCGTGATGATCTTCTTCGTGATCATTCCATGGTTGACGGGCGCCTTCGGAAATTACCTGATCCCCCTGATGATTGGCGCGGGTGACATGGCCTTTCCGACGCTCAACATGCTTTCCTACTGGCTCATGTGGCCGGGATTCATCTGCATCATGGCCAGCTTTTTCGTGGATGGAGGCGCCTCGGGGGTGGGTTGGACGGCCTACCCGACCATCTCGAGCGCCGCGACCGCCCATGGAGAACTCGCCAGCCCGGCGGCCCGTCACGCCGGAGCGGGCCATGTCCTCTGGCTTGTGTCCCTGCTGTTTGTCGGCGTTTCCTCACTCATGGGCAGCGTCAATTACATCACGACGGTCACCCATTGCAGGGCGCCCGGCCTTTCTCTCTGGAGGATGCCGCTCACCGTCTGGTCGCTTTTCATCACGGCGATCCTGCAGTCAGTCGCCCTCCCGCCATTGACGGTGGCCCTGATGATGCAACTCCTTGACAAGACCGCGGGCACCAACTTCTTCCTGCCCCCGGGCGGACTTGGATTTGGCAACTGGAGCACCGGCCCCGGGGGCGGGCAACCATTGCTGTGGCAGCACCTCTTTTGGTTCTACTCGCACCCGGCCGTTTACATCATGATCCTGCCGGCCATGGGGATGGTTTCCGATGTCATGGTGGCGTTCTGCCGCAAGCCGCTGTTCGGGTACCGGCCCATGGTTTTCTCGATGGCCGCCATCGCGGGCCTGGGGTTCATCGTGTGGGGGCACCACATGTTCCAATCCGGCATGGATCCCCGCCTGGGCACGGGCTTCATGCTGGCCACCATCATGATCGCCCTGCCCTCGGCCGTGAAAACATTCAACTGGCTGGCGACCCTGTGGGGCAGCAAGATCTACTTTTCCGCCGCCATGCTGAACGCGCTGGGGTTCGTGTCGATGTTCGTCATCGGCGGGTTGAGCGGTATTTTCATGGCCGCGACACCCGTGGATGTGGTCTTCCATGACACCTATTTTATTGTCGCCCACATCCATTATGTGCTTTTCCTGAGCAGCCTCTTCGGAATTTACGCCGCAACCTACTACTGGTATCCCAAGATGTTTGGAAGGCACATGTCCGAGGGGCTGGGACAACTTCACTTCGCACTCACCTTCATCCTGGCCAACTGCACCTTTTATCCGATGCACATCCTCGGGATCGGTGGGCATCCTCGACGGTATTACGACCCGACTCTCTATGAATTCCTCCAGCCGTTCCAGCCTCTCAATCGTTTCATGACCGTCAGCGCCGTGCTGCTCGGATTGTCCCAGTTGATATTCCTCGCCAACTTTTTCGGTTCCCTGGTTTTCGGCCGGAGGGCTTCCACCAATCCCTGGAACGCGAACACGCTTGAATGGGAGGCACCTTCCCCTCCCCCCCATGGCAACTTTGAGAATGCCCCGGTGGTTGTCCGCGGTCCCTATGAATATGCCATCAGCGGTTCCACCGACCATCTCACCCAGACAGCCTCGGGAGCCTGAATCATGGAATTGGCTCCCGCCCTACGGCCAGACACTCTCACTCGGTCCCTGGCATGGACCACCATGGGATGCCTCGCCATCCTTCTTGGGCTGGGAACGCTGATCACCACCTACCGGGTCGGCATGGTTGACCCCATCTGGCCGACGGAACCCTGGTTTCTCCTTAGCAACTGGCAAGAACCGTCCGCCGGATACCTGATTGAACACATCCACAGGGTGGCGGGATATGTCTCGGGACTGGTGATCCTGGCGATGGTCCTATCCGCATGGAGATCAGCGCCGGCCATCATGGGGGCGATACCGCTCATCCTTGTCTCGGGGTGCCTTGCGTTTGCCATGACCAGCATCAACAGGGAAATGGCCAGAACCGATCCCATCGGGGCTGTGAATCCCGTGCGGTTTTATGGCTCCCTTGCCATGGCCTTGCTGTTCTTCCTTGTTCCCGCTTTGGCCTGGTTAAGCGGAAAAGACGGCCATTCGACCGGAAGGTCGCTCAGGCTGGCGGCGCTTCTCACTTATGGCGCCGTCATCGTTCAGGGCCTGTTGGGCGGATTCAGGGTTTATCTCAACGCCCTTATGGGTGACACGCTCGCGACAATCCATGGCGCCTTTGGACAATGCGTTCTCGCCCTGGCATGCGCGACACTCACTCTTTCCGTGATGGATTGCCTGAGCGTTTCGTCAGCGGAATCGCCCCGCAAGGCGGCCAGATTTTTCGGCCTTCTCGTGGCCGTGACACTTCTCCAACTGGCATGGGCGGTGGTCGTGCGTCACCAGGGTGCTGGCTGGGCCCAAAGGCTGCATGTCATCTTCGCGGTGATCATCGCAGGAGGTCTTGGGCAGGCCACGATGCTTTGCCGGGAGGAGGGTGCCAGGCACCTCAGGGTTTTCGCGATCATCCTGACCGCCGCGCTCGTTCTTCAAGTCACGCTCGGAGTGGAAGCATGGCTCGGAAAGTTTGGCACCGGCAAGTCGTTGGTACCCGAGGCCAGGACGGCGGGTGAGGCACTTTTGCGGACGGGCCACTCGTTGATCGGCGCGGCCTACCTGGCCCTGACCGTGGCGGCATGGATCCGGGCATGGCGGCCAGCGGCCTTGAAGGCCGGCCCGATGCCCACCGGGGGATTCAAGTGAACACCCCCTCCATCAACATGGCGGCCTCGGCGGCCCGCCCATCGACCGGCGGCGCCTATTTGCTGGCCCTGTTTGAACTCACCAAACCGCGCGTCGCCACCCTCGTTATATTCAGCGTCGCCGCGGGCGCAGGCCTTGCCTGGCAAACACGCCCCGAACTCGGATCCTGGGCCATGCTTGTCCATGCCGTCATCGGCACAAGCCTGGTGGCCGCCGGGGCCAGCGTGCTGAACCAGGTGCTGGAGAAAGCCAGTGATGCCCTGATGGTCCGCACCCGCACAAGGCCCCTGCCGACGGGGCGGGTTGGTCTGGCGGCCTCCACCGCATTCGGAGTCATCCTTTCCGTCGCCGGGCTAGCCTACCTCATGGTCTCGTCGCGAGGGTTGGTCGCGGCCTTCGCGGCATTTCTAACCTTGTTTGGCTATGTCCTTGTCTACACACCGCTCAAGCGCGTCAGCGCCGTCAATACCCTTGTCGGCGCGGTGCCGGGGGCCATGCCGCCCGTCCTCGGCTACCTCGCCATCACGGGCGAGTGGGACGCCATGGCGTGGCTTCTATTTGCCATCCTCTTTGTTTGGCAAATCCCACATTTTCTGTCCATCGCCTGGATGTACAGGAACCAGTATGAGGCCGCCGGCCTGCGGATGATCACCGTGAACGATCCGTCGGGTGGCCGCACATCCAGGCAAATGGTTCTCTACTGCCTGGCCCTGCTGGTGGTTTCATCATTGCCGGCCGTCCTGCTTCCGCCCCACCTGAGGCCGGGCCCGCTTTTTCTCGGGGCCAGCCTGCTGGCGGGGGGAATCTTTCTTCGCTCGGCCATACGCTTCGCGTTCCAGCCAACCGACCAACGGGCGCGGTTCGCGCTTCGGGCTTCCCTGCTTCATCTTCCGCTGGTGCTGGGCGCCTGGCTCGCTGATCCGCTCTTTCGCGCCCGGCCTGATCAACAACCTCCCGTCATCACCTTGGAGGAGGCACGCTAATGCTGACCGGCCCTTCCAGTTCCCCCCGCCCCGTCAAGCCTGATGCCGCCCGCTTCGCCCTGCTTGTGTTTCTGGGCACGGAGGTGATGTTCTTCACGGCCCTGCTGGCATCGTTCCTCGTACTGAGGGCGGGCGCCATCGCCCGGGACGGCATTCCCTGGCCCAAGCCAGCCGATGTCCATGTCGAACCCCTGCTGGGGCTCGCCAACACGATCATCCTCGTCGCCAGCAGCGCCGCGGCCATGCTGGCGTGCCGATTGCTGGCGACGGGATCCTCGGGCGGGGCGACCCGGGCCATCGCGGCCTCGCTGCTGCTTGGCACGGCATTCATGGGAATCAAGGGGTACGAGTATTACCAGAAAATCACCCACGGCTTGCTGCCGGGACGCATCGGTGAACTTCACCCCGATGGGAGCCAGGCCAGGGCCCGCTACGACACGGCGGCCGGATTCGCGTTCGTCGAGGAGGTGAAGGCCCGGCTCGAATCCGACGCTCGTCCGCTCATCAAATCCCCGTCTGGGCCGTTCTCGCCGCCCCTTTCCCTCGAGGTGGATCTCCTCAAAGATATGGATGCGCGCAGGCTCACGCCCGGCATGGTCACCCAACGGGTTCTTGAAATCCAATCCCATGCCGGTGATGGCGGGCATTCGGTCCCCGCCCGGCTTCCCGCGGTCGCCGCGCATGGCAACCTTTGGGCATCCTGCTACTTCCTGATAACGGGCTGCCACGCCTTGCATCTCGTCATCGGCCTCCTCTTGTTGCTGGGATTGCTGCTACGGGGAATCCGCGGGGCATTGACTCTCGAGCACCTCCCCTACCTTTCGAATGTCTCCTTGTACTGGCATTTTGTCGACATGGTTTGGCTGGTTGTTTTCCCAGTGATTTACCTGCTTTAACCAAGGAACCGCTGCATGGACAATCCTTCCGGAACCAAGTCATTCCCGATCGCCGCAAGCCTGGCCCCTGGCGCTTGCATCGCCGTTCTCATGTCGCTGATGGCCTGCTGCGCCCTGGGATTCATCCCTTCGGGTCCATGGCCTCCACTGATTGGCGCCTGCTGCCTGACAGGGGCCCTCGCCGTATCAATCGCCTTTTCTTTCGAGCTTTCACATGAAGGGGGAACAGTGGCCCTTCTCGCCGCCCCGATCCTGTTGCTCGCGACCGTTCTTGGCCTCTGCCTGACGCCCGACATGGTGCTCGCATGGTTCTGACTTGCCGGGCCGGCTTGGCCATCGCGATGATGGCCGCGTTGCTTTCGACGGGTTGCAACGCCTGGCGAGGTGGCGAGTCGCCTGGGCCCGCCGATCGAATGGCCCCCGACTTTTCGATGGTCGATTCACAGGGCCGTCAGGTAAGCCTTGCCGACTTGAAGGGCAAGGTTTGGATCGCGTCCTTCCTCTTCACCCGTTGCACCCTTGGATGCCCTCAGGTCGCGGAGTCGGTCAAGGCCTTGCAAGACCGGCTCAAGGATCGCAAGGAACTGCTTTTTGTCACCTTCACGGTCGATCCCGACCGGGACGATTCCGGCGAACTCAGCCGGTATGCGACACACTTTGGCGCCGACCCGGACCGTTGGCTTTTCCTCAGGGGGGACAAGCCCTCGTTGGACAAGCTGGTGACCGATGGTTTCCAGATGGCCATCAGCAGGGATGATTCCAAGCCGATTGGCGAAGATATCACCCACCCCCTCAAACTGGTTCTGATCGACAGGGAAGGATTCATTCGTTCACGGTTTCCCGGGCTGGCCAATCCCCTCGAACCCGCTGAAACATTTGCCACCGAACAGCGCGCGCTTCGCGCGCAAGTGGACATCCTGCTCCGCGAAAGGCCATGGTTTCACTGGTTCATTCCCTCGGCGGAACTCAACGCGTTTCTCAACGGCTTGGCGGGAGTGCTGCTGGTGGTGGCTCTGTTGGCGATCAAGGCGGGCAAGCGCGAACTTCACGGCGCGCTCATGATCGGCGCGATCATTGCCTCTGCCGTGTTCCTGGCATCCTACCTCATCTACCACATATTCCTCAAGCATGGGGTGGCCACATCGTTCGCTTCCCGCGCGCCCCTCGCGCCGCCCGGTGCGCTCTATGGCTACTTGGCAATCCTGCTGACCCACACGGTGCTGGCGATCGTCGTGACTCCGATGGCGCTTGTGGTGGCGTCGCTGGGCCTGAGGGGCGGGGAGTCCTTGAAGCGCCACAAAGCGCTGGCTCGCTGGGTCTTTCCATCCTGGTTGTATGTCGCCGTGACGGGCGTTGTGGTTTATTGGATGTTATACCGCCTTCCCGGGGCGGCGGGATGGAATTGAGGGGAAAGACACCATGAACCGTTGGGGATGGACAATGGTGGCTCTTTTCGTTTCAACCGCCTTGGCGCATGGTTGCCCAAGTTGTTCGGGGGACACGCCCCCCGATGAGGATGGCGTCCAAACAGGGGGCGAAGCAGCCGCCTACGGGCTGAGCATCGCCATGCTCATCGGCGCCCCGGCTTTCATGACATGCGCGCTGGGCTACGCCGCCACCCGTACGGGAACCGATCACCCCCCCGGTGTTGCCAGGTAAGCCAGCAAATCGACAAGATCCCGCGGGGCGAGACGATCCGCAAGCCCGGCGGGCATGGGGGAAAGGGGCGAGATCTTCCTTTCCTCAATTTCATCCACCTTGACGACAACTTCCTTGCCCATGGCATCGGCCAGGATGATCGTTTGCCCTTCCTGCCTCAAAAGCAATCCGGAGATCACCCTGCCATCCTTGAGTGAAACCACCGTCGTGCGAAACGCCTGGTCGACATTCCGGTTGGGATCGAATATGTCCTCGGCAAGTCGCTCAAGCCCGCGGGCAGCGACGCCGTCCAACTGGGGGCCCACCTTGGCTCCCTTTCCGGCCACCTGATGGCAGGCCGAGCAATGCCGCGAAAACAACTCGGCGCCGTGGGCCTTGTTGCCGGGACTTGACGCCGCGGCGCGGACCGCCGCGATTTTCCCAACGAGCGCGGCATCAACCGCCGGCAACCCCGCAGAAAGAGATTTTGTCTTTTCAGACAAGCCCTTGTCCTTGAGGGCGTCGATCCGTGAGGCGACGACCCTGTCGATCAGCACACGGGCTGAAACCTTGCCGCAGGCAACCATCTCGATCAGTTCCGCGCAGCCATCCCGCCGAATGGCCAATTCCCTCGCCATGGCATCCTGAAGTCCGGATGGCAGCCCGGTGAGGGCTTCCGTGGCCGACTTCCGCGCGGCCGGATTATCCGACCTCACCAGGCTCAGGCCGCATTCCTGCCTCAGGGCCACCGGAGCGTCCGAATCGGCCAGAACGGTAGAGAATACCGGTTCCTTCCCGCTGCCGGCCTTGCCGCCAAGGGCCCTGAGCGCCGCCATTCGAAGTTGCTCCGGCAAGGACCTGTCGGCGAGGACCGCTGCCAAGCGGTCCGTCTCCACGCGAAAGGCTCCGGCCAGTTCGATTCCCTCCAACCGTGTTCCGCTTTGGCCCAACAGGTCCTTGGCCAGCCTCCCGGCCAATTCCTGGACTCCCTTGGGAACGGGTCGCCCCGCCTGTCCAGCCCCCTTCTCCATCTCGACAAGAAGTCGGGCCCGGTCGGTCGGTGCCAAGCCATCGCGAGCGATGGCTTTTTCGAGTGACTCGAACTCGGCCGCGCCTCCATGGCGTGAAACATGCCTTACGATCTCAGGCCGCGCCGCGGGCAAGGCCTTGTCCAATTGTCCTGAAAGAAATCCGGAAGCTTTTTTGTCCGGGATTCCCAACGCCGCCGAAACCAGCAAGGCGCGATGCGCCTCGACAAGCGCGCTTTCTGGCTCGACACCACCTGCCGCCAGGCGATTTCGCAACGCCACTAGAATGGCATGCCTCAGGTGTTGGTCGTTCGCATCAGCCTTCGAGTGGGCCTGCGCCAAGGCCTTCACCACGGTTGTCCCGCCTGTGGCACTCGAAGCCTCGGCCGCGGCCCTGCGCACTTGCGGATCTGGATCCCGCAGTCCCAAAACCAAAATGTGATCGGAATTCGGGCGGCCGGCCCGAATGGCCAGCGACATCGCATGAATCCGGCCGCGCGCCTCAGGCGCGGCTGCGAGTTCGGCAACCTTCGATTCCTCAAGCGAGGCCAACCGTTCGAGCGCCCAGGCGATGTTGACCTTCTCGGACCATCCGGCCTTGGACCAAGCCGACTTGAGCGCCGTAACCAGACCGGCGCCGCGACCGGTCAACTGGTTCAGGGACAATGTCGCCACGGTGGGGTTGCGATCCCCCAGTCGGGCGATCAAGGCATTGGAGTCGGCTCCCGCCCCAAGGTCCGGGAAAACCGCGGGAAGGCCCTTGGGGGCGACGCGCCAGATCCTCCCGCGATGACGGTCACGCCCGGGATGGCTCAACGGCACCTCGTAATGCCCGATGATCCTGTTGTAAAAATCGGCGACATAAAGGGCCCCGTCCGGGCCCAACTTGAGGTCGACCGGCCTGAACCAAAGGTCTTCCGATGCGATCAGGTCGGGTGTTTCCACGGCCTTGGGAGACGAACCGGACCAGCGGATGTCATCTCGGTTGACGCGACTGGTGACGACATTGCCGATGAGCAGTTGCTCGTTGTCCCCGGGAGCCCAGAACCCTTTGGGAATCCAGCAGCAGCCGGCGATGCCGGTGGAACCATGGTCGTGGGGACACATTTCAGGACCAAAACCAAGGCCGTCATGAGGTTTGGCAAAGCTCGGATAGCATGCCCCGCGAATAAGGCTGTAAAGCGGGCGGCTATGGCAATCGGCCGTGAAAAGCCGGCCGGCGTCATCACGGGCCATCCCGAACGGATTCACCTGACCCCGCGTCCAAAGTTCCAAGCCGGTGCCATCAGGCAGGAAACGGTAAGTATGCCCCGACTGCATGGCAAGAACACGACCGGCGCGATCGCGAACCTTGCTGTCATTCGCGAACCCGTGGGTCGCATGAATCCCGCCATCATGAGCCCAGGTGAATGAATTGGTCATGCCGTGGGTGTCGGCGCTGCCAAAGCCTTCAAGCAGAGTCTCGCGCCTTTCGGCCACACCGTCGCCATCGGCATCCTCCAGGAGGAGAACCTGGTTGATGTGGTAGACAATGCACCGGGTGGTTTTTCCCGAGGGAAGAGGCAGTACGCCGATGGGGATATTGAGCCCGTCGGCAAAGGTGGAAACCTTTCGGGCGCGCCCGGTGACCGGATCGAAGTCCGACAACACCCGCAGCGTGTCACGAGGCTTGGCCCCCGGCTTGGCCGGATAGGGATACTCAAGGGTGTCAGTCACCCACAACCGGCCTCGGTCATCCCATGCCAGGTTCATGGGCTTGGCGATATCGGGTTCGGCCACCACCAATTTTGCCTCAAACCCGGCGGGCAGCCGGAATGCGCCCGCCTCACGGCCGGGGTCAAGGGCCTCGGTGGGTGCCACCAGGGGCGGGGGGGCCAAAAACGCCAGCAGAGCCAAGCCGTGAACCATGGGAAGTCCATCCGCAAGGGCCAAAAATTCAACTCATTCAGCTTGCCCCACTTCCCGCATCAACTCAAGATCGCGTTATGGCCCATCGCTGATACCATGATCTCATGATTTCCCAGCGCATCCTTTTCGTCACGGGCAGGCTGGCCGAACCCCTGCTAAGACGGGTTGTTGGCGACCTCGCCGCGGATGCCGGGTTTCAGGCGCGGATTGAGGTGCTTCCCATCAGCGTGGTCGCCTTGGCCACGGTCGACTGGATCAGGAGGCACATGCCAAGCCCGAGCGAAGTCGATCGGGTGATTGTTCCGGGACTTTGTTCCGGACAAGCCCAGGAGTTGACGGAGGCTTGGGGCATCCCGGTTGAAAAAGGCCCACGGGACCTTCTCGACCTCCCATCCCACTTCCGCCGACCCGGTCCGGAGCCAAACCTGGAACAGCACTCCATCGAAATCATCGCCGAAATCAACCACGCTCCCAAGCTGGAAACCAGCCAGATCATCGGTCAAGCCAAGGTTTGGGCGGCCCAGGGCGCCGACATGATCGACCTGGGCTGCCTCCCGGGAACCCGATGGTGCGCTGTCGCGGATGCGGTTCGAGCCTTGCGGGAGGAAGGGTTCCGTGTCTCGGTCGACACCTTCGACCCGCGGGAAGCCGCGGATGCGGCGAAAGCCGGCGCCGAATTGGTGCTCAGCGTCAACGGATCGAACCGTTCCCACTCTCCGGACTGGGGAGTGGAGGTGGTGGCCATCCCCGACCAGCCATCCGACATCGGTTCATTGGAGGAAACGGTGGAATGGCTCTCCACGAGGGGTGTGCCCTTCCGAGCCGACCCGATTCTTGAACCGGTGGGCCACGGCTTCGGGGCCAGCCTCCTTCGCTATGCCCGATTCCGGCAAACCCATCCAAATGTTTCCATGATGATGGGAACCGGCAACATCACGGAATTGACCGAGTCGGATTCCGCCGGAATCAACCTTCTGCTGGCATCCCTTTGCCAGGAATGGGAAATCGGCAGCGTCCTGACGACCGAGGTGATCGGTTGGTGCCGCGGTTGTGTCAGGGAACTCGACCTTGCGCGACGAATGGCCCACCTGGCCCTGAGGGAGCGCCGGTTGCCGCGCCAACTCGGGGCCGGGCTGGTGATGCTGAGGGATCCCAGGCCAGCCTCCCGCGGCCCGGAATTCCTCGACCAGTTGGCGGCAGGCATCAAGGACTCCAATTACCGCATTTTCGCTGACGATGGCCTGATCCACATCATGAACTCCAAAACCCGGCTCTCCGGTGAGGATCCTTTCGAACTGTTTGGGCAACTCCTGAAAACCGAGGAACTCGACCCCGGACACGCCTTCTATCTCGGCTATGAGATGTGCAAGGCCCTTACGGCGATAACCTTGGGGAAAAACTACACCCAGGACCAGGCCCTCCGCTGGGGTTTGCTCACCAGGCCAGAGAAAAAACACCGGAATCCCGGGGCAAGGGAACCATGACCCCGGCATTCCGTGAATTGCCCGGCGTCAGCGATCCCATCAGGGTGCTTGAACGCCTTCGCCATCTTCCGCTCAGCCTCGCGCTGCTGAGCCAGGGACCCGTCGGGCCTCGCTCCCGTTTTTCCTATGTGATGGCCGACCCCGTCGAGTCCGTCATTTGGCGGCATGGGGATGCTGTTGGCGATCCGCTCATGAAACTGGCGGGCGCCAGAAGTTCCGAACCCGCCCGCATCGGGGAATTGCCGCCATTTCGCGGAGGTTGGGCGGGCCTCGTCGGCTATGGATACGGCCGAACCCTGGAAGAACTCCCCACCCCGGCATTCGATGAATTCAAGCCGCCCGACATCATCATGGGGAACTATCGTTGCCTGGCGGGTTTTGATCGCTTGTCCGGAAAATGCTGGCTGGTCGCCAGCCATGAAACACCTGGTGATTCAGCCGAGGCCCTTGACAGGTTCGCCGCTTGCATTGAAGGCGCGGCCGCCAGGCGCCCGCCCGCCTTTCCCATTAAGAGGACCGACCCGTCCATCCTTGAAAAAGTTCCGGGGAAAGACGGGATCCTGAGCCATTTCAGCCGAGAAAGATACGAAAAGGCCGTCGCCCGCGCCATTGAGTATGTCAGGGCGGGCGACTGTTTCCAGGTGAACCTCGCCCAGCGGCTTTGCCATAGGGACGCGGGCGATCCGCTGGAACTGCTCAAGTCGATGGCCAAGGTGAACCCGGCTCCCTTCGCGGCATGGCTTGATTGGGGTGAAGGGCAGTTGGTGAGCGCCTCTCCTGAAAGATTCCTGCGGGTCGAGAACGGAATGGTGGAAACCCGGCCGATCAAGGGCACCAGGCCTAGGTCGGAGGATCCGGCCGCCGACGCGGCCGTCGCGAGGGAACTGCTATCCAATCCCAAGGACAGGGCCGAGAACATCATGATCGTCGACCTGCTGCGAAATGACATCGGCAAGGTATGCGCCTACGGATCGGTGAAGGTGCCGAGGCTGTGCGAACTCGAATCCTATCCCACGGTCCACCATATGGTCTCCCAAGTGACCGGCCGGCTCGCCGATGGAAGGAATGCCATCAACCTGCTTCGCGGATGTTTTCCGGGAGGATCGGTCACGGGCGCGCCCAAGGTACGCAGCATGGAAATCATCAACGAGTTGGAGGAAACGGCACGGGGTCCGTATTGCGGAACCATGTTCTGGGCCGGCGACGATGGCGGTTTCGACAGCAGCATCCTCATCCGGACCGTGACTCGCTCGGGAGGCTGGCTGACATTCCCCGTGGGCGGAGGGATCGTGGCGGATTCCTCTCCCTCCAACGAATACGATGAAACCATGCACAAGGCCGCGGGCATCCTGCGCGGAATCGGGCACTGCCTCTCGCGGACGGGAGGGATTGATGATGGCCGATAATTCCGGCCCGTTGCAGGTCGGCCAATTGTGCGCCGATGTCAAGGCACGCCTTGAGAAGAATTTCGCCAGGGTGCCGGTGATTGGTGAAGTCACCAACTTCTCAAAACCGTCAAGCGGCCACCTCTATTTCACCCTCAGGGACTGCTCCGGTGTTGAGGCCCTGCTCGCGGCGGTGATGTACCGGAGCGACGCGGCCAAGCTTCGTTTCGCCCCGGCGAACGGACAGCGCCTTGTCGCCACGGGAAACCTGACCATCTACACCCAGCAGGGCCGTTTCCAATTGGTGGTGAAGGCGCTTGAGCCTGTCGGGATCGGCGTCCGGGAACTGGCCCTCAAGCAGTTGGAGGAAAAGCTGCGTGCCGAGGGAATCTTTGATCCGACCCGCAAGCGTCCCCTGCCGCAATTTCCCGAACGCATCGGCATCGTCACAAGTGGAACGGGTTCCGCGATACGCGACATCCTCGAAAAGCTGCGTGAACGATGGCCATATGCCGAAGTGCTGGTTCTCCCGGTGCCTGTCCAGGGGGAAAGGGCTTCGGGCGCCATCGTTTCAGCGCTGAAATGGATCAACACACTTGTGATTTCAGGCGGCCAGGCTCCCGATGTGCTCATCGTCGGAAGGGGTGGCGGTGGCAGCGAGGACCTTGATGCCTTCAATGACGAGGCTGTCATCAGGGCGGTCACCGATTCCGCCATCCCGGTTATCAGCGGCGTCGGCCATGAGGACGACAGAACCTTGTGCGACCTTGCAGCGGATGTTCGGGCGCTCACTCCAACCGACGCCGCGATCAAGGCCACGCCTTCAAGAATCGACCTATTGTCCTTCGTCGCCGATTCCCGGGTGAGGTTCGAAAAGGCCATCAGGCAGCGACTTTCGGATGCGTTCGACGACCTCGAGCATGCCCGGTCACGCATGCGCCCTGATGTGTTGTCGATGCGACTCGACGCGCTTCGGCGGCGCGCGACAGCGGCAAGTGACCGGCTGCGAGGCTCGATTGCCGGCAAGATGGAAAAAATGCACATGACCTTGCGGGCGCTCGCCTCACGACTCGATGCCGTCAGTCCCTTGCAGGTGCTCGCCCGCGGATATAGCCTGACCAAGGTTTTGGATGAATCGGGCGAGGGAAAACTTGTGTTCGATGCCGCGCAAGTCAAGGCGGGCCAGCAACTCGAGACGACCGTGGCTCGCGGCACCATCAGGAGCGTGGTGGCCTGAAGGTTCAATTGATTTCAAACAGGATCCACCATGAGTGAAAACAAGCCGCAAAATCTGGAAGCCGTTAGAATTGAGGATGATCTCGAGCGCCTCGAGTCCCTTGTCCGGGAACTGGAGAACGGCAAGGACGGACTCGAACGGTCGCTGGCCTTGTTCGAGGAAGGCGTGAAGCTGGCAGGCAAGTGCCAACGACGGCTTGAGGCCTTCGACCAGCGAATCCTTGAAGTCGTCAGGGGAACCGACGGGGAAGCCTCACTGGTGCCTTTCGCCCATGACCCGACCCATCCATCCTGATTCGGGCGCCTTTCGCCCGGAAGCCGTGACGGCCAACCCGGCCAAGGGTTTCCAATTCATGCCGACCCACGACGAGATCAAGCCGCTCATTGAAAAGGCGCTTGATAGCCTGCTCGCGCATTCCGTTGGCTGTCCCGGCGCGCTTCTCGAGGCGATGCGCTATTCGGTGCTGGCGCCGGGAAAGCGAACCCGACCGACCCTAGCCCTTCTGGCCGCCAAGGCCGTGGCGACGCGGCTTGGATTGCGAGCCCCCGCCTTTGACCCGATTCACGCCGCCTGCGCGGTTGAAATGGTGCATGTGTATTCGCTGGTGCATGACGATTTGCCGGCGATGGACGACGATGACATGCGGAGGGGACAACCGACCTGTCACAAGAAATACGGCGAGGCCATGGCCATTTTGGCGGGAGATGCCTTGCTGACCCTGGCGTTTGAAACCCTGGCTCGACATTATCCCGGCCCCCTCGCGGGACACTGCTGCCTTGAATTGGCGAGGGCCGCAGGCCCCTCCGGAATGGTCGGCGGGCAGGTGGCCGATCTGGCCGCGGAAGGCCGCATCAACGATGCGGAGGCCCCGACGACGCTTGAGGGACTTGAAAGCCTCCACCGGAGGAAAACAGGTCAATTGATCGTCGCATCATTGCGAATGGGCGCCTTGGCGGGGTCCGGAAAGCCGGATCAACCGGAAACTCTTGCCTGTCTTGCCGACCTGACCAAATTTGGTGAATCCCTCGGCCTCGCCTTTCAGATTATTGATGATCTTCTGGATGTTTCCGGAAGCCTTGAAAAAACAGGCAAAATGGTCGGAAAAGATGCGGCGCGTGGAAAGCTCACCTACCCCGGTTTGCTGGGGGAACAAGAAAGCCGCGGGCGCGCCAATCGGCTCAGCCATGAGGCCGTTTCGCTCATGAAAGCCTGGAATGGGGCGGGCGACGCGCTGATTGATATGGCCCAACGGTTGCTGGATCGCGAAACCTGATGGCGGCGGCGCGCTTCTTCCCTACAATTATCTGGGCAGTTGGTGGATGATTCCCGGCAGGGATGCAGGCGGGCCACCAACTATCCGGCGCTCACGGAGGTTGCCAATCCATGGCAGGTCTGCTCGAAACAATTCAATCTCCCGCCGACCTCAGGAAACTGACCCATGAGCAACTCGAGCAAGTTGCCCATGAGATGCGAGACGAGTTGGTTCGGGTTCTCAAGCTGCGCCCCGCCCACTTCGCCAGCAATCTCGGCGTGGTTGAGCTCTGCCTGGCACTTCACCTGAACTTCGATTTTTCAAAGGACAGGCTTATTTGGGACACGGGGCACCAGATCTACCCCCACAAACTCGTGACAGGCCGCTACAAGCAGTTCCAGGGGATCCGTACACGCGGCGGGCTGATGGGATATCCCAACCCTGCCGAGAGCCCTTACGACCTTTTCATGACAGGGCACGCCGGCTGCAGCGTCTCAACGGCAATGGGGCTCAAGGTTGGCGACTCGTTGACCAAAAAGACCGACAGGCACAGTGTCGCTGTCATCGGGGATGGCGCCCTCCCCTCGGGGATCGTTTTCGAGGCCTTCAACAATGCCGGCACCCTGAATGAAAACCTGCTTGTGATCCTCAACGACAACGCCATGTCGATCTGCCCGAGGGTCGGCGCGCTGGCCCGTTGCCTCGACCAGGCCAGGGCATCCGATTTTTACATCGACTCCAAGCGCCAGTTGCGTGACTTGCTGCAAAGGGTCCCGCTGGTGGGGGGTGCCGCCACCCATCTGCTTGAACAGGTCAAGGATGGGTTCAAGGCCTTCCTTTCCGGGGGCATGCTCTTCGAGGAGTTCGGCATCCGCTACTTCGGCCCCGTGGACGGGCATGACCTCGCCGGCCTCAGGCGCACCCTCGCCATGCTCAAGGATGTGAAAGGGCCGGTTTTGCTTCATGTTCTCACGAACAAGGGCCATGGGGTTCCGGAAGCCTGCAAGGATCCCGTGACATTCCACACACCGCCTGTCATTGACTCGGTAGGCCCGTCCCGCTCCATCCTCGCGCTGCGCAAGGGCGGCTCCAAGGCCTACACCGACGCCTTCAGCGCCGGCATCCTCTCCGCCATGAAGGCGAGCGATAATGTAGCTGTCATCACCGCCGCGATGTGCCAGGGAAACAAGCTCGAGAAGGTTCGCGAGGAGTTCCCGACGCGTTTCTTCGATGTGGGCATCTGCGAATCGCACGCCGTGGCATTCGCCGCCGGCATGGCCAAGTCCGGCGTTCGCCCGATCGTGGACATCTACTCCACCTTCCTGCAAAGGTCGTTCGACCAGATATTCCAGGAAGTGGCCCTGCAAAACCTGCCGGTGACCTTCTGCCTCGACCGCGCCGGCCTCACCGGGCCAGACGGCCCCACACACCATGGGACTTACGACATCCCGTACATGCGCCTGTTCCCCAACATGGTCGTGATGGCGCCCGGGGACGAGGCCGACGCCCGGCCCATGCTCGACCTGGCGCTCGAACATCCGGGCCCCGCTTCCATCCGCTACCCCAAGGCGAACCTTGAACTGGTCGAAAGGGCGGTGGCTCCGTTGGAAATCGGAGTCTCCGAGGTCATCGAGTGGGGAGACGATGTCATCCTCATCGCCTTCGGCACGCTTCTTTCCGAATGCGTCAAGGCGGCGTCAATCCTCAGGTCGCAAGGCCTTTCCGTGGGTGTCGTCAACGCCCGATTCTGCAAGCCGATCGACAAGTCGACCCTTTCCAAGGCCATTTCCGAGGCCGCCGTGGTCATCACGGTCGAGGAAGGCACGCTCGAGGGTGGCTTTGGATCGGCGGTCCTCGAGATGGCCAACTCAGAGGGACTCGACTCCCGCCATCTTCGCCGCCTCGGGCTACCCGATCGTTTTGTCGAGCACGGGGAAAGAAACGAGCTCTTGGAATCGCTGGGACTCCTGGCCGATGGAATCGCCTCCACCGCCCGCGAGTGCCTGGGCCGGCATGCTCCCGCGCGCTTGGCCGAGGCGACCGATACCGGACGATCCTCCATGTCCAACCGGGAGTCCGACCGCCGTGCGACTGCTCGTCCTCGGTAATGCCGGTAGGCCGGGCGTGCTCGAAGCGGCACGCGACCTTCGGCCATGGCTGGAATCCCTTGCCAAGGTCGTGGTTTTCGACCTCGAACAGAAAGTCGATCTCAGCGCCATCAACGCCGACCTCACCCTTGTGCTCGGAGGTGACGGGGCCATTCTCCGCGCCGCAAGACAGATGGGGTACCGCCAGCGGCCCGTCCTGGGCGTGAATCTAGGCCGGTTGGGATTCCTTGCTGACCTCTCCGTCAGCGCCCTGCGTTCGGCGCTTCCCGGCGTGCTTCGGGGCGACTTCCGAACCACCCGCCATGTCATGCTCGAATGCCTCGTACCGAGGCAGCATGAGCATCCGATGCTCTTCCTCAACGACATCAACATCACCAACGGCCCTCCCTTCCACATGCTCGGCATCGACCTCATGGTGGGCCACGAGGCGGCATCCCGTTATTCATGCGATGGCCTGATCGTGAGCACGCCCGTCGGGTCTACGGCCCATAGCCTTTCCGCCGGCGGACCAATTCTGGGTCAGGAAATCGAGGCGCTGGTGATCACGCCGATCTGCCCCCACGGTTTGGGAAGCCGACCTCTTGTGGACAGCACCAGCAAGGAATACAAGCTTCTGCTGTCCCATGGTGAACAGGGAGCCATGCTCGTGGTCGACGGACAGCAATCGATCCCACTGAAGCTCGGCCAGGAAGTGGTGGTTCGTCGGGCGCCTGTCGATTTCCAATTGATCAAGGTCCCGGGACAGGGCTTCTACCAAACCCTGCGGGAAAAGCTGAATTGGGGCACCACCCCGAATTACCGGCCCGAATCGCCGCCCGCGTGAATTTGCGCCGTTCTGCTTTCCCGGGGCCGACGAAACGCTAAAATATAATTAGGTATATTCTCCCGGCGGGTCGATTCCATGACCAACCTTGTCTTCATCATTTTGCTTTCCCTGTTTCAGGGCCTCGCGGCCATTCCCTGGTTGCTCGCGCTTGAGGTCCTCGATTTCTCAACGAAGTCGTCCCGCGGCAGGTCGATTGGCCTCCTTGGCCAGATTCTCGGTGGATGCGTGGTGATTTTGGCACCCGTGCTCTGGATCGGCGGCGGTGAAACCGTCGCCCGATTTTATGGAACGATCCTCCAAATTCAGGTGGTGATGGGTGTTGGCCTGCTCGCCCCGATGGCCCTCGCGCCCCTTTGGCCCAAAGGCGCCTCAATCGCGTACGCCACCCAGAGAGAGGCCACTCGCCAGCCATTGTTCTGGCTGATTGTTTCGGGAGGGTTTCTGGTCCTTGTGGTGTCGCTTGTACTGCCCTACTTCACCTATGGCGAAGATTACAAAATGATGTACGAGCTTGGCTTCGACATCGTTCTTTTCGCCACCATGGTGTTCGCGGCCCTGCTAGCGAGCATCTCCGTCAACGAGGACATTGAGGGCCGCACCGCCCTGACGATCATCAGCAAGCCGCTTTCGAGGCGCGACTTCCTGCTTGGCAAATTAGCCGGCATCGAGTTATCGGGCTTTCTCCTGCTGTTCGTGCTGGGAACCATCTTCCAACTGTTCCTCCTTTTCAGGCAGGGCATAGAGCGGATGGATCCGGTGCCCGACCCGGCGTGGGTTGCCAGCGCGATCGACCGCTTCAATCTGGGAGGCTCCGCCGAGTCGCTTCTCAAGGGGTTGGCCGGTTGGCTGGCCCTCACGGCCGAGGTCCTCCCGAGTTTGGTCCTGTGCCTTTGCCAGGTGTCGATCATCACGGCGATTTCAGTGGCCTTGGCCACGCGTTTCCCCATGATGGTGACTCTGCCGGTCATCGCGACCATTTTCTTCCTGGCCCATTTGGCACCGGTCCTGGTTTCCACGGTGGGTGGGTCTGGGGATGCCGCGGGTACTGGCGTCGTCCAGATGTTGAAGTTCACCGTTGGCGCCTTTCATGCCGTTCTTCCCGACCTTGAATTGTTCCGGGTGAACATAGCGATCCTTGGCGACACCCAACTCACCGTCAGCGGTTATTGGCTTCATGTCGGTTGGTCCGTTGTTTATGCCGTGATCTACGCCAGCGTTCCGCTGCTGATGGGCCTCGTGCTTTTCGAGGGACGCGACCTCGGCTGATTCCGTGGCCGCCTTATCCGGCGGGGAGATCACCATGGAAGCCACAAATCCGAGCGCGGAATCAGCTCAGGCGATATACAGGCGGGCGATGCGTTTTGTTGAGTTTGAGCCTTGGCCCCAGCGTTTTGCCATCGTTTTGAGTTCCCTTGCCGCCATTCCTGTGGTCTTGGCCATTCTTGTTCTCTCGCGCACCGTTTCCCTGTGGCTCGACTCGACCGCGCCGGGAAACCTGTTTCGGCACGGGGGAAGGCACGGGGGACCCGTGGTGTGGCCCCTGATCGACCACTTGGCTGATGAAAGCGGCCCCAGCCAACTGATCGCCGTGGTGATCATGATTGCCGGACTGGGCTTTTCGTGGGCCATCTTGTATTGGCTGGGCGAATGGTTTGCCGGTCGGGCGGCGGCGCGCACCGGGGAACGGCTCAGGCTCGCCGGTTTCCACCAGGCCATGCGGCTAGGGGCGTTGTCTCCACTTCCTGACGACTTGGCACCGTCCCTCGACCGCGGGGTTGAGGCTGTGCAGGTGGCGTTGCGACGGTCGCTTGCCGGACTTCCAAGGGCCGTCACCGGCTTATTCCTCGCCCTGGCCACGGCCCTTGTTCTCTCCCCTTGGTTCGCCTTGCTTTCAATTTCCGCCACATGCCTGGCCTGGAGCCTTGCCAAGGCTTGCCTCGCCGTCGGACGCGCCCGCTCCAAGGCTGAGGAAAGGCTACTCGCGGAATCGCTAGGCAGGCTTGGAAAAATCGTCCATGACATCCCGGCCATCAAGGCCCAAGGACTTGAAAGCCTGGCCCGAGACATCATCGATGGCGAGCTAGCGGCCTCCGCCGCCCACCAAGCCGCCCACCGCGGGTTCTCAACCATGGGTCGTGCCGCCGCCACGCTGGCGGCAGGGGGAGTGCTGACCGGCTGGCTATTCGCCGGTTTTCATCTTGTGGAAAGTGGAAGGATCGGGCTTTCCGACCTTGTTTTTCTCGGCATGTGCCAGCCCGCTTTGGCCCACTGGTTCCTTGGGCTCAGCCGATCCCGGGAAGCGGATCGCCGGGCTTCCTCGGCGGCGCGGGGCCTCTTCCAGTTCCTCGACCAGCGCGGCAAGGTCCGGCAAGTTCCCGGCGCCCATTCACCCGGCGCCTTGTCGCAGGGATTGGAATTCGACCATGTGAATGTCCGATCCGCGGGCAAAACCTTGCTGCACGATTTTTCGATGGTGGTTCCGGCGAAAGCCAAGGTGGCCCTCGTGGGTGGCACCCACCAGGAAAAGAGGGCCCTGCTGGGACTGGTGGCCCGACTGGCCGACCCCGAAAAAGGCGAGATCCGCTGGGATGGGATCAGCCTCAAGCTTTGCGGAATCGAACCGTTGCGCGCGGCGACGGGTTGGGTGGTGGCGCCATTTGTCGTCGTGGGCGGAAGTAGCGTTGGCGAGAACATTTTGGCCGGCAGGGAAAAGCTGACTGATGCCGACGCCGATGCCGTTTCCCGCGCCACCCACCTCGACCGGTTCACCCGGGCCCTTCCCGAGGGCAAGGACACCCGCGTCGGCCATGGCGGCACGGAGTTGCCACCCATTGCCGCTTACCTCGTGGCCCTTAGCCGCGCGATCGTTGGCAATCCATCGCTCCTCGTCGTGGAAGAACCCGACTTGGAAACCAGCGAAGATGACCGGGCCCTTCTTGACGACGCCCTGCTTCGCGCCTTCGAGGAACGGACCGTCCTTCTGGCGGCGCGCACCTTGAGGATGATCGCCTCGTGCGACACCGTTGTCATGATCGAACATGGAAGCGTCGCTGCGCATGGCACCCACGCCGACCTCATGGCCAAGAGCGCCATTTACCGGGACCTGGTCCACCGCGATCTTTCCGGGTCGCTATCAGGAAAGTGACCTCAGGCCCGCCAATCTCCCAGCAGCGGGAAGATCTCCGTTTGGAGTTCTCCGCCTGTGACATGGACCTGTCCGGCGCCATCGACAAACACATTCACCTCGGACCGGATGCCGAATTCCGGGAAATACACCCCCGGCTCGATGGAAAAGCAGGTGCGCCTCAGCACCGTGCGTTCCTCGCGGGTTTCCAGGTTGTCCATGTTAGCGCCGTTGCCGTGAGTCTCCCGTCCGATGCTATGCCCGGTGCGGTGACAGAAAGCCGAACCGTACCCGGCGGCCTCAATCACGCCCCGCGCGGCATCATCGACTTGCCAGCCTTTAAGAGTTTCATTGCGGGAGAACGCGGAACGCACCCGCTCGATGGCCGCGTCACGGGCCCGGGCCACAAGGTCGAACATGGTCCGGTATGGTTCGGGTACAACTTCTCCCAGAAAACCCATGCGCGTCAGGTCGCTGTAAACGCCTCGGGGATGATCACGACGGCCCCACAGGTCGACCAGCACCAGGTCGCCTTGGCGAATCACTCCGTCGGCGCCCGGAACCGGAGCGTAATGCGGGTCCCCCGAGTGGGGGCCAACCCCCACAATGGGGGGATGATCGGTGACGACACCATGGGAGGCGAAATGGTCGAGGATCACCTTCTGAACCTCCGTCTCGCGCACCTCCCCGCCCGCGCCAACGATCCGGGCCATATGCCCGAAGGCCTTGCCGTAGGCCGAATCAGTTACCTTGGCGGCTTCCAGATGAAGGGCCCATTGTTCGTCATCCCAGCGGGATTCAAACCACTGCACCAAGTCTCCCGATGAGACAACCTCCACCCCGGCCGACCTAACCACCTCGACAGTGCCAGCATCCACTCGACTGATGTAGGGAATGGCGTTGCGCGGGCTGTATTCCATGGCCACACGGCGACATCCCGAAAGGAGACTCCTTATTCCGTCTTCAAGTTCGCCGTAGCGCAGGTAGATCGTCCTCTCACCTGGCAACCCATCCAGCGCGCCCGTTTCAATTCGGTGTACCAGTTTCCTGGGTTCGCCCTTTGCGGGAACAAAGTAGAACCAGCGCCGGCTCAAAAACCTGTCCGCCGGCAACCCAAGCACCCGGCGGGCCAGCGGGTTGCTGAACCGGAAGTCGTGGAGAAGCCAACCGTCGATTCCCTCGGCCCTGAGCCTTTCCTGACATTCATCAATTCGCATCGCGACACCCCCCAAAATCACCTAGATTATCAAATCAACCACTGCCTGAAGCGGGAACTCGTCCAAAGCTGGCTGAACATGGGGCAGGCCAAGTCCTGCTCCTTGAACGGGGATGCCCCTCGTGGGGCAAAGTCCTAGTAATTGTGTCCATGATTTTCCAGAAACCAAGGTTTTCCACCTTCATGCGTTGGGCGCATCAACTCCCTAGCCGCCTCATGCCTGTAAAACCAAGGAACTGGCATATTGGCAAAGTCGCCAAATCATCAAGCTCGAGCCATTTGCTTTATGCGACCAATCTATCAGTTCCGCGAGTGCTGCACGCCGACGAATAGCAGTTTGACCTCGGCGTGGTTTTCATTGCCGGGCACGACATTACGATTAACAACCGCCAAGGGCCGGCGCGCCCGTGAGGCATCCTCTGTATTGTTGGATTGCTGAATACTGGTTGGGGTGCGAATCCATGACCGACGGTGACATCGACACCTGGTGGCCTGGCGACGATGGCTTGCTTTCGCTTCGCGATCCACGCCATCCCTTTCACGCGGAACACATGTTGATGGCGCTGGAGGAGGCCCGCGCCGCCATGGCCGAGGACGAAGTGCCCGTGGGCGCCGTGGTCGTTTCTCTTGACCGGGGCATCATCGGCCGGTCTGGCAACCAGCGCGAACGCCTCAAGGATCCCACGGCCCACGCCGAAATGCTTGCCATTACGCAGGCGTCCGCCGCACTGGGTTCCTGGAGGCTCGACCGTTGCCTGCTTTATGTCACGCTTGAACCATGCCCCATGTGCGCCGGCGCGATTATCCTGGCGCGAATGCCATGGGTCGTTTTTGGATGCACCGACCCGAAAGCCGGCGCCTGCGAAACTCTGTTCAACATCACCAACGATCCGCGACTCAATCACCGCGCCACCGTCATCGGTGGCGTTTTAGCTGATGACTGCGGATCCATCCTCACCGGGTTCTTCCGGGAAAAGCGCCGAATGGGCAAGAAGTAAGGGATGCCGGTTGTGTCGGTGGTGACGGCCAGACCGGTTTGGCAAGAATCCCGAACTACCGGCCAGCTTCAACAACCCGGAGGAGCATGCTAGGTTTGCCATGATGACCGAAATCCGCCCATGAGGTGGCCATGACTATCCATTTCAACCGCGCAGGCCGGACGGCGATCGGATCGATGGCCCTGCTCTTGATGCTCATCAGTCAGGTCGCGGCCCAGAATATTTCCCGTTCCCACCTGCACACCCATCCCACCCTGCCGGAACCCGAACGACTGGCACGCCATAACCTTGTGGTGCAATGGACGGCGCAACTGCCCACCTTCAACATGAAGGATGCCATCCACGACATCCATGTCCTGGGAATCTCGGAAGATCACTCCTCCGAACAACTGTTGGTGCAGCTCAAGAGCGGCACCGTGGCCTTGCTTGATGCGGAATCCGGCAAGCAACTCTGGCTGGCGAATCCCGAATTTTCCTATCAGGTGGTCTGGCCCGTCACTTGGAACCGCCACAGCATTTTCTGCCAAGCGAAAAACACGCTTTACGCCTTCGAAAGGGAAACCGGCAGGCTGCAATTCAAGCAGCAAATACCGGATATCCAGTCGGCGCCACCGGTGACCAGCGACATCCACATGTTCATCTCCGACGAGCGGGGTTACCTCAAGGGCTATGAATTGCCTCCCTTCGATCGCGCGGGGATCCGCTACCGCAGCCTGGCCCTTCTGAGGGAACGCGACAGGCGCAGGGCCGAACTCCTCAAGCCTGCGGTCGAGCCCAAGGCTGATCCGGAAAAGCAGCAGGAAATGCCCAAGGACAAGGATGCCGAGATGCCCAAGGACAAGGACGCGGCGGAACCCAAGGAGGAGATGCCGGCCGCCAAGGCTCCACCCAAGGCGGACCCGGCTCGTCCGGACCGCATGCGCGACGAAGCCAACGCTCCTGTCAGCCGGAACAACCCCGCCGATGCGCGCTACATGGCTCTCAACGACGAACCAAACATGGTTCCAGTCTGGTCGGCGGCCGTTGGTCAACCGGTTTCGTTCAGGCCCATCCAAGGCGAAAATAGCTTGTTCGTGGCGCTGAACCTGCTTCCTGAAAACCTCGCCTTCGGATCGAGCCTGGCGAACAACCTCACGGGAGTCCAGGGCGGCGCGTTCACTCTCGACAAGACTGAAAGGAATGGTCGTCCGGCCGAAATCACGGGGGATCCCGTCCCCAACACCCCGTTCCTTGTCACAAGGGGCAAGTTCGTGGCGCCGCCCGCCCGTTTCCAGAACATCGCCTATGTCGCCGACGACATCGGCACCATCACGGCCTGGGGCATTGAAACCAATGGGCAGGCCTGGCGGGCGAACATTGGCGGTCCGGTCAACCGACCGCTCATGATCACCGAGTCGGAAGTGTACGCGACGGGCGAGCGCGTGGGTCTCTGGCGCCTCGACAGGGCCACGGGATCCGCCACTTGGAACATCAGGCATGGAAACGGTTCGATCGGCTACCTGCCTGAAGCCACCCGCGTGCTCACGGTGGGCCCGAGGGTGATCTACGCCACGGACCTTGCCAATCGGCTCATGATCGTCGATAGGCAGACGGGACTGCGGCTGGGTTTGCTCGACACCTCCGGCTGGGTTGTGCCGGTTCTCAACAACCAGACCGACAGGCTTTACCTCGCCGCCAACGATGGCAGCATCGCATGCCTGCGCGACCGCGATTCCAAGGGTGTTTTTCGCCACAATCCCGATGACCGCAAGTTGGAAATCAAGAGCCGTACCCTTCGCAAGATGCTCGCCGAGTTGCGCGAAAAATTCGGGCGAACCCTCTCCGTCAGCCCAAGGGCCTTCCAAAGCGTCGGGATGGAGGTGCCTTACGACAAGGAGATCATGGCCGACGAGATGGCAGGAATGGACATCAGCGGCCAGGTGCGTCAACTTCTGCGAAAAATTGGATGCCGCATCGAAGCTGTCGGCGGGGAGGAATTCGTGCTTCCACTACGGAGCGTTCCGCTTGAAGCTCCACCCATGGAGGAGAAGGCGCCGCCCGCTGAAAACGCCAAGCCCAAGGAGGAAAAACAGTAGGTCAGTTCTGCCAAAACATGACTTGCTCATACCAGTGGCGGGTGCCTAGCGTCGGGTTTCTCGCGAGGTATTCGGACCATCCCGCGGCATCCTTGGGCCCGCGATGCCTTGTGATCTTTTCCATCGACTGCCTGGCCTTGTCCAAAAGCGCGATGTCCTTTTCCTTGCGCATGATCTCGACCAGGGCGGCGGCCACCTTGGCCTCGGGATAGTTGGCCAGCCCCCTCACGGCCGCCATGCGCTCGTCAACCTTCATCTGCCTGTCCTGCTCGGCGCCCACGGCCACCGGTTCAAGAGCCACCTTCAGAAGCAGGTCGAGTCCCTCGGGCCGTCCCCCGTGGCCCAAGGCCTCGAGCGCCTGAATGCGAACCACCGAGGCGATTTCAGGGCTGAAGGAACCGGCCCGGTAATAGGCTTCCTTGATGCCCTCCACGATCCGCGGATCATGAAAGTTGCGCATCGATTCCAAGGCGCGAATCCGGCAAAGCGCCTGTCTTTCACCCATGGCTGAATCAACCAGGACACGAACCACCGTGTCCTGCTCGGCTGGAGTGCCTCCATGGCGCGCCGGTTCGGTCAACCTTGAAAGCGCCCGCGCCCGCTTGTCGCCATCCTGAGAGGTTTCAAGAACCTGCAGGGGAGGTGGAGAGGGGCTGAACATCTCGTTGAATTTGAATTCCCTGCTGGTCACATCATCCCACAGGGTGGCGCAGCCCGGCCCCGCCAGCAGGCCACCGGCCAGCGCGGCACCGAACCAACCGGGCCCCGGCCAACGGCCTTTTCCACTCTCGCCAATTGTCGCCATCGATGCATCTCCAGCCACCACAGTCCATGGCCCGGCGAGGCGATAGCTTGGTTCCTCCCATCCGATCAAGGCCAAGATGGCATTCCACCCCCCGCGGTTTGCCGGGATCCGGTAAAAAAGCTATACACCATTTGTTCATTTTCGCTCGCATCCCGGGATGGTTATCCATGTCCGAAGTCTCCGCGCAAACAATCGCCCACACCATCGCAAAGCACCAGCTGGCCAATCAGGACATCGTCCGGGCCGCTTTTGCCCGCCACCCCGACAGCACCGGCAAGGCCATCAACCAAATCGTTAAGTCAGGTGCGCTAACGCCGTGGCAGGCCACCAGGCTATTGACCGGAGAAGCCCATGGGTACCGGTTCGGCCCTTATGTGATGCAGGATCGGGCCGGTTCCACCCCAATTGCCAGGATTTTCAAAGCCATCGACACGCGCTCCGGCAAACCAACGCGCATCATCGCATTCAGGAGACGCCACACGGCCGATAATCGGCAAGTTGAGGCCCTGCGGACCGCGGTTGAACCGTTGGTGGGTTGGGAGCATCCTCAGACCGTCAACTATCTGCAACTCGGATATGAACCGCATGAGGGCCAGCACTACCTCGTAACGGATGTTCCACCCTTGGCAAGCCTGAAAAGCCATCTCATGGAAAACGGGGCCCTTGAACCAACGGCCATACTAACGATTTTGGAGCAGGTGGCGGCCGCACTGATTGGCGCGGTGGGCCGCAAGGCCGCGCACCGCGATCTCGGACTCGACACGATCCTGATGGAAAACCCCGAATCCGTCAGGATCGACCTGTGGGCCTGGCCTGCCTGCTTCCCGTTCACGACCACCTCGGACTCAACCGACAGGCGCAGGCTCTACACGGCGCTTTCAGAGTCGTCCCGATTATCGGAAAGTGATATCCGCAACGACATTTTTTTCCTGGGTTGCGCGATGCACGAGGCCCTAACCGGCAAGGATCCGCTTGGCGGTTCGGGGGCCCCTCCTCTCGACAAGCTTGATTCGATGGTTCCGCTGGGCAATGACGAACTTCCAAACCACCCAAGGATCGTGCGCCTGATCCAATCGATGGAGAGTCGGGCCGTGGAAAACCGCTGCCCGTCCCCCATGGCCCTGCTCGATGAGGTGCGGCAGGCCCGCAGGGCGATGACCGCGCCGGCAACCGGATCCGCCGCCGGCACCACCGTCTTTGTCCTGGAGGACCAGTTGGAACTCCAGGATGTCATCCGCGAACGATTCCGGGAATACGGTTATCGGGTGTTCATTGCCGCCGACCCGGCAAGGGCAATGGAACGCTATGTCTCGACTCCATTTGATGCCGCGATTGTTGATGTTGGCCACTTGGGCGTCGGAGTTCTCGACCTTGTCGACGAATTGCGCGAGGCGTCCAAACGGTCCGGGCAGCGCCTGAGAATCATTCTTTTGCTTGACACCAAGCAGGCTCACTTGGAACGCGATTACCGCGACAGCGCCGATGTGAAGGCGTTGGTAAGGCCCTTTTCCGTCGGGCGAATCCACCGAACCTTGCAAGCGATGGGTTGAAATAACCGGAGGCGGGCAAGGTTGGCCTCGGCGGAAGGAAGGGATGAAGAAGCCAGCCCATAAAACAGGAGTGCCCCGCCTGGTTTGAGCCAGGCGGGGCACGGGACCCGGCGATGACCTACTCTCGCCCTTGAAGGACTACCATCGGCCCTGGATGCTTGACGGCCGTGTTCGGAAAGGGAACGGG